>Ga0210391_10000146_pt1 | contig 83665 bp, 78 predicted proteins | sample IncBWC12OmetaG_FD_160573 | JGI IMG/M metagenome (GOLD analysis project Ga0210391, IMG submission 160573) | Forest soil microbial communities from Barre Woods Harvard Forest LTER site, Petersham, Massachusetts, United States - Inc-BW-C-12-O ...
ATCACCGAGGGCTGTAAAATGGTCCAGTCGAGTGCGCCGCCGCTGTCGCGGATGAGTTGCTCCGCTTCGCCCTTCGAACTCAGGTAGTAGCTCGGCGCATCGGGCGCCGCCTTGAGGGCCGACACCTGAAGAAGCCGAGCCGCGCCCGCCGAGCGGGCGGCCTGCAGCACGCCGCGGGTGAGTTCGGTATGCGCGCGCCTGAATCCAGAGCCGCCGAACCCGCGCTCATTGAGTATGCCCACGAGGTTGATCACCACATCCTTGCCGCGGAAACGCTCGCTTAAGTAAGCCTCGGCGTATACATCGCAGTTTTCCAATGTGAGTCCGGGCAGTACCAGAAGATGCTTGTGCTGCTCCCGGTCTCGCGACAGCACCGTGACGCGGTGACCGTCCTTGATCAATCGGGCCACCAAACGGGTTCCCAGGAATCCGGTGCCGCCGAGAACGACGATGGATTGCAGACGGGGCATCAGCGGATTTGAATCAGTTGCGCGACCGAGCCGCGTCTCACGTTCAAGACCAGGACATTGGCGTTCTTGGCCGCTTCCTTGAAGGCCTTGGTGTTAGACACCGGCGTGCGGGCGACTCCCACGATCAAATCATTGGGGCGCAGCCCATTTTGCGCCGCCGGACTCGCGTCCTGGACGGACTTGATGAGGACGCCGCCGCCGTCGGGCGCATCGGCGAGTTCCGCCCCTTCCAGGCCCTTGTTGATGTCCACGGCATTCGCAGTCTCGACGTCGCTGCGCTCGGCGATCAATGCGGTGAGCTTGCGCGGCTTGCCGTCGCGCAGCAGGCCGATCTCGACTTTGTCCCCGATCCGCAGCATGCCGATGGTGTTGCGCAGCTCGCCGGCGTCCTTCATGGCGACTCCGTTGATCGAGGTGATGATGTCGCCGGTCTTGACGCCCGCCCGCTCGGCAGCCGAGCCCGGCGCGACCCCGGCGACCAGCGCGCCGCTCGATTCGGCCACTCCGAATTCCTTTGCGATGTCCGGCGTCACGGGATAGATATTGACGCCGAGCACTCCCCGCTTGACCTGGCCGTACTTGATCAACTGGTCGACGACGCCCTTGACCATGTTGACCGGAATGGCGAATCCGATCCCGATATTGCCGCCGCTGCGGGACAGAATGGCGGAGTTGATACCCACCAATTCGCCGCGCAGATTCACCAGAGCGCCCCCGGAATTGCCGGGGTTGATCGAGGCGTCGGTTTGGATGAAGTCCTCATAGCCGTCGGGATTGATTCCGGTGCGGCCGAGCGCGCTGACGATGCCGGCGGTTACGGTGTGCGCGAGGCCGAAGGGATTGCCGATGGCGACGACGTAGTCCCCCGCTTCGAGCTTGGCCGAATCTCCCAGGGTCATGGCGGTGAGATTCGGTTGCTTGGCCTGCAGAACGGCGATGTCCGCGCCCTCGTCGCTGCCGATGACCTTGGCGGAGAACGTCCGATTGTCGAGCAGCGTGATGGTGATTTCGCTGGCGTTCTCCACCACGTGATGATTGGTGACGATGTAGCCGTTCTTGGCGTCGATGATGACGCCTGAGCCGGCGCTCTGGAATTGGCGCTCGCGGGGCCTCGAATCCGGCGGCGCATCGAAAAAGCGCCGGAAGAACGGGTCGTCGAGCAAGGGATTGCGCTGGCCGGGTTGTTCCTTGATAGTGCCTCGCGTTGCGATATTGACCACGGCGGGCGACACGCGCTTGACCATGGGCGCGAGGGAGGGCAGGGGCGCGGCGTCGGTCAGGGGGCCCGGCAACGCGGCGTAAGCCGGATGGAAAATCATCGCCGCCGGTGCGGCCAGGGCGGCTGTGAGTGCGGCGGCCGCAAATTTGGAACGCAGATTCATGCCAGTCCTCGTTTGAAACCCTTGACGTGAAAACAGGGCCGGACGAGCGTTCGTCCGGCCCCGATATCGTCAAGGTCGTTCCGCGATCTTACACGCAAGATCGCGCAGGCGGACCCTCTCAGGCGGCTTCGACGGTGATCCGATGCGGCTGTACTTGCGCCACTTTCGGAATTGCGACTTCCAGCACACCATTGACGAATTTCGCCTTGATGTTCTGGGCGTCGGCCGAGTCCGGCAGGCTGAATCGGCGCTGAAACTCTCCCGCGATGCGCTCTATGCGGCGATAGCCCTCACGCGATTCGCGCTTCGTCTCCTCGCGCTGCCCACGGATGGTGAGCACGCCCTGGTCGGCGGTGATCTCCACCGCTTTGGGGTCGACGCCGGGCAGATCCACGTGCAACGAAAACTGGTTCGCTTCCTCGTGGATGTCCACCGGCGGCAGCCAGGCCCCGGAATCCGCTGCGGTCGTCAACGGCGCGCCGAACAAGCGATCGATATCCTTCTGCAGCCGGTGGACGAGTGCCCACGGCTCATAACGTACGACGGTCATATACTGATACTCCTAAAAATTGTGTTGTCGAAGCCGCTGATGCCGGCTTCGGGATTTCAAATTCGCGCGCTTGGTCTGGAAGTTGGGACGCGACTCGGGCATTTCAACGGGGCGCGCGCAAGCGGGGCGAAGAATTGGAGCGAAGCGGAGCTGGTGGTCCAAGGCGGCGAGTGGGCGCGGGGGCGGCGAGAGGCGGAGTAGCGGCGAGCGGGAGCGGAGCGGCAAATGGTGGAGCGGAGCCACGAACGGCGGCGCGGGGCGGCGACGGGAAGCTTGAATCAAAGTCAATTGAACATATTGTGGATAAGGTGTGCAGACACAAGATGTTGCGATTGCGGTTTTTTCCGCTTGACCGGGCCTTCTGGAAGTGTAATCAGCCAATTTCTCGGAACAGTTTTGTAACTATTTGATAATAAAGATATTTTTATATCGAAAAAACTATGAGAAATGTCTTGACGATGGTTGCCGTCGAGACTTAACCTCATCTCCCTCACACAATATGTTGTGGTCGGAAGATCGCACAATTCCCCGTCGGCCTGGAGTTTGTTTCGAACTTTTCAATCGCTGGACCACCGGAATTTGTGCATGAATTTGGCGCGATAATTATAAGGGAGCGGCTTTAGTACCCATGAATACGGTGGTCAAAATACAGCCAAAAGACGTCGGCGATATTGCTTTCCAAGAAGCCTCTTTTGATATCTGGGACAAGAAATATCGTCTAACCGCGAAGGATGGTTCGCCCATCGATAACTCGATGGACGACACTTATAAGCGCGTCGCGCGAGCGCTCGCCGATGTCGAGGCCGAGGAATGCCGCGAGCAATGGTATGAATCGTTTCTGTGGGCGCTGCGCCACGGCGCGATTCCCGCGGGCCGCGTCACGTCGAACGCCGGCGCGCTCGAACACAAACCCGCCACCTCGACCATCAACTGCACGGTGTCGGGCACCATCCGCGACTCGATGGACGACATTCTGAACAAGGTCCATGAGGCGGGCCTCACGTTGAAGGCGGGTTGTGGAATTGGGTATGAATTTTCGACCTTGCGGCCGCGCGGCGCCTACGTGTCGGGCGCCGGCGCCTATACGTCCGGCCCTCTGTCGTTCATGGATATATACGACAAGATGTGCTTCACGGTGTCCTCGGCCGGCGGCCGGCGCGGCGCCCAGATGGGCACCTTCGACATCGGACATCCGGATGTACTGGAGTTCATTCGCGCCAAGCGCGAGAACGGCCGTTTGCGGCAATTCAATTTATCCCTGCTCGTCTCGGATGACTTCATGAAGGCCGTGAAGCGCGAAGGCGATTGGCAATTGGCATTCCCGTTAGGAAGGCAGGAATTCGAGGCCGAACGACCCAATCTCGACGACACCTCGAAGTTCGTGTGGCGTGAGTGGCCGCACACGGAAGGGTATGTCGCGAACGAGGAGGGCCTGGTTGCCTGCAAGATCTACAAGACCTTGCCGGCGCGCCGCGTGTGGGACGTGATCATGTCCTCGACCTACGATTTCGCCGAACCGGGATTCATCCTCATCGATCGCGTCAATGAGATGAACAACAATTGGTGGACCGAGAATATCCGCGCCACCAACCCGTGCGGCGAACAGCCGCTTCCGCCCTACGGTTCGTGCCTCTTGGGCTCGGTGAATCTCACCAAATTCGTGGTCGATCCGTTCACCGACAACGCGCGTTTCGATTGGGAAACCTATCGCAAAGTCGTGAAGGTGTTCACGCGCATGCTCGACAATGTGGTCGAGATCAACGGCCTGCCGCTGGCGCCGCAACGGGACGAGATCATTCGTAAGCGCCGCCACGGCATGGGCTTTCTGGGCTTGGGCTCGACCATCACCATGCTGTGCATGCGATACGGCTCGAAGAAATCCGTGGCGTTCTCGCAGAACGTGTCCCGCGAAATGGCCGTCGCCGGCTGGGAAGCCGCCCTCGACCTGGCCCGCGAGAAGGGCCCGGCGCCCATCATGAACGAGGAATTCACGGTCACTCGCGCCATGCTGCGCAAGCGGCCCGAGATGGTGAAGGACGGCTGGCGCGTGGGTGCGCGGGTTTCGGGCAGGGTTTTGCATGCAAGATACAGCCGGTACATGCAGAGGATCGCCGAGGCTTCGCCCGAATTGGTGGATGAGCTTGCCGAAGTCGGTGCGCGCTTCACGCATCACACCTCCATCGCTCCGACCGGCACGATCTCGCTGTCCCTGGCGAACAACGCGTCGAACGGCATCGAGCCCTCGTTCGCGCATCACTATTTTCGCAACGTGATCCGCGAAGGCAAGAAGTCCAAGGAGAAAGTCGACGTGTTCTCGTTCGAACTGCTCGCGTATCGCGAACTCGTGAATCCACGCGCCATGCCGAACTCGCAGATTCCCGCGGAGAAGCTGCCCGACTACTTCATCTCCGCGGACGACATCGGACCCAAGGAACACGTCGACATCCAGGCGGCGGCGCAGCTGTGGGTGGATTCGTCCATTTCCAAGACCGCCAACGTACCTACCGACTACAAGTACGAGGATTTCAAGAACATCTACATGTATGCCTTCGAGCAAGGCCTCAAGGGCTGCACGACATTTCGCTTCAATCCGGAAGCATTCCAGGGCGTTTTGGTCAAAGAGGACGACCTCAAGAACACCACCTACGTGTTCACGCTGGAGGACGGTACGGAAATCGAGGCGCGGGGCGATCAGGAGATCGAATACGACGGCGAAATGCACACGGCCGCCAATCTCTTCGATGCGCTGAAAGAAGGCTACTACGGGAAATTTTGATCATGGCTCACATCAAAATCGACAAGAAGATCGCCAAGTACCGGGTACAGAAGCCCGAGGCGAAGGACGCGCCGGGCGCTCAACCCAAAGAGCCGCCGAAGGCGCAGGACAACGTCATCTGGATGCACGAGAAGCTCGAGCGTCCCGAAGTGCTGATCGGCTCGACGTACAAGATCAAGACGCCGGTTTCCGATCACGCCATGTACGTCACGATCAACGACATCGTGCTCAACGAAGGCACGCCGCACGAGCAGCGCCGGCCCTTCGAGGTCTTCATCAACTCGAAGAATCTCGACCATTTCCAATGGATCGTCGCGCTGACCCGGGTCATCTCCGCGGTGTTCCGCAAGGGCGGCGACACCACCTTCCTGGTCGATGAGCTGAAGGCGGTGTTCGATCCGAAGGGCGGCTACTGGCAACCGGGCGGCAAATTCATGCCCTCGACCATCGCCGAGCTGGGATACGTGATCGAGCGCCACCTGCAGTCCATCGGCTTGCTCAAGAAGCCCGAGCTCGATGCGCACCAGCGCAAGCTCGTACAGGAGAAGCGCGCGGAGTTCGAGGCACGAACCAAGCAGACCGATGCTTTTTCGAAGTCGCACTTTCCCGAAGGCGCGCAATTGTGCGCGAAATGCAGCACCGCAGCCGTGGTGATGATGGACGGCTGCCAGACATGCTTGAACTGCGGCGATTCTAAGTGCGGATAGGCAACTGAGTCAGACTGTGGTTTGCCGGCGGCCGCCGGCAATGGGGAGGGCATTCAAGATTGGCCCTCTATCAATATGCTCACGGCGAGCGATATCGTCAGAATCAGCAACACGGCCATGCCTAGGTTCGACCAACTCAGCCAGGAATCGCCGCCGCGCTTGACCTGCGAACTGCGACTACTCATTGACAGCTCGGTCTCGAACGCCCAATTTGTGTGCGGTCACGTCTCGCTCCTTCGCGCGCAACAGCGCGCGCCGAGTAGTGAAGCAAATTTCGTTCGCGGCGACTGTACGCTGTCGAACATTGGTGCTCGTCCCGTCAAACTTCAGGTGATTAATTTTGCAACGCACTAATGCAGCGTACTAAGTCGACGCCATGGCGCGTACCCGCCATGGCGGCGCTAGGACTCATGCTCGCGCTGCTTTTGATGAGCGCCGCGGCGCGCGCCGAAACGCCCGATCCCTTCATTCGCCCGCCGGACCTCGAGAACGACGTGCGCTTCTGGATTCGCGTCTACACGGAGGTCACCACCGATCAGGGTCTGCTGCACGACGACTGGAACTTGGGATTGGTCTACGAGGTGCTGCGCTTCGACCCCGGCACCTCCCCCGCTTACCGCGAAAAGCGCGTAGCCGAGGCGAAGGCACGGTACGCGACCCTGCTCAAGCGTTTTGCGTCGGGCTCCATCGACAATCTCAACCCGCATGAACTGCGCATACTGCATGCCTTCGGCGACAAGGCGACCTCGAGGGATTTTCGCGACGCCATAGACCGGATTCGCTTTCAACTGGGGCAGGCGGATCGATTTCACGAAGGGCTGATTCGCGCCGCGCTGTGGGAGCGGCAGATCGCGCGCACCTTGACCCAACATGGCGTGCCGGCGGAAATCGCGGCGCTCCCGCACGTCGAGTCCTCGTTCAATCTCGAGGCCTATTCCAAGGTCGGCGCGGCCGGACTGTGGCAGTTCATGCCGTCCACCGCCCGACGATTCATGCGCGTCGACAGGGTGGTCGACGAGCGCATGGACCCGTACACCGCCACCGAAGCCGCCGCCAACCTGATGCTGTACAACTACCGCCTGCTCGGCACCTGGCCGCTCGCGGTCACGGCGTACAACCACGGACCGGGCGGCTTGCGCAGGGCCCAGGACGAATTGGGCACCAGCGACATTGCCGTGATCGTCAAGCGCTTCCAGGGTGCGACTTTCGGCTTTGCCTCGCGCAACTTCTATGTGGCATTCCTGGCGGCGCTCGAGGTGGACCGCAACGCCGACAAGTATTTCGGGCCGATCGCGCGCCTGCCCGACACCGACAGCGTGGTCGCGGAATTGCCCGACTACATTCCGGTGGAGTCGCTGTCCAAGGCCTTCAAGGTCGACATGGGAGCGCTGCGCGTGCTGAATCCGGCACTGCGGCCGCCGATCTGGAACGGCAGCCGATTGGTGCCGCGGGGCTACCGCTTGCGGCTGCCGGGAACAGTGCCGCACGCCGAAATTGCCGCCGCGTGGGATCGCCTGCCGCCGGCGCAACGCTATCTGGCCCAGCGGAACGACGGCAGCCACCGAATCCGCCGCGGCGAGACTCTGGCAGGAATAGCGGCAGCGAGCGGCGTCAGTTTGAGCCGGCTACTGGCCGCGAATGGCTGGAGTGCGGACCATTCGGCTGCGCGCGGCGAGACGGTGCGCATTCCGCCGCCGGCCACTCGTGCGGAGGGCGCGGGCGCCGCGCCTGCGGTAGTTGCGGCCGCGGTGCCGAGCGACGCGGCCGCGCCCCCGCCCGAAGCGGCGCCAGAATCAGTATCGCCGCAGGTTGTGCCTTCGCCCAAGCGGCCGCCGAAGGAACCGGTCTCGGAACGGCAGACCGAGAGCGCCGCGCTGCTGCCGGCGGCGGCCCCGACGGGAAACGGGGATGCCACCGACTACAGTGTCGGGGCCGGCGACACGGTGACCGTGCAGGCTGCCGAAACCCTGGGTCACTATGCCGATTGGCTGCGGGTGAGTTCGGAGACGCTGCGCACTTTGAATAAATTGCACAAAAAGGCCATGGTGACTCTCGGTCACAGGGTCAAACTGGATTTCTCCAAGGTGACGCCCGAACAATTCGAGGCGACGCGGCGCGAGTACCACCAGCATCTACAGGAAGACTATTTTGCCGCCCACCGCATCGCCGGCACGGAGAACTATTCGGTGAAACGCGGCGATTCCCTGTGGATCATCGCGCAACAGCACGGCGATCTACCCGTGTGGCTGGTCACGCAGTACAACCCCGATGTGGATTTCGGCGATGTGCGTCCCGGGACCGTCATCACGCTGCCGCAAGTGGCAGCCATCAATCGCCAGTAAGGCCGCGATCTTGCAAGTACCGGGTGAGAACGGCATGGGTATTCGACGAGGGGGAAAAACTCACCGTGGATCCGTCCACCGCGCTGACATCGAGTTCGAGCTTGCGGCTCGCCGCCATGCGCCGCAGGGTTGCCACGTCAAGGCCGAAGTAGGCGATTTGGCCCCACGGGGCGGCTTGCTTGTAGGCGTCGCGCCCGCGATTCGGTGCCTCCATGCGCGACAAGGCGACGACGCCGTCGTCGAGAATCAACGTGGGGGCCGTGGATCCGCGAATGTCGACGAGCGCACGGTCGTTTCCGGGTGCGATGTGCATCCACAGGCCATAGGAAAGAGTACCGCTGCGATTCCACTCCACCGGTCCCAGGTAGGCAAAGGTGGTGCGCTTACTCGAGCCGACCTCGGGGTGGCTGGGCACGAGCTCGATGGGCTCCTTGAGCACGCCCAGAGTAGCACCAGTGCGCTCATCGAACGCCTCGACGGGCGCAATCTTGGATGAGCCGGCGCAGCCGCCCAATAGCCCCAGGAGAAAAACCAACGGAATTACCGCAAGGCGCATTTGTCCGATTATACCGAGACGTGAGCTACAACCGATTATGTCGTACCGAGTACACGCTATAATTTTGAAGATGAGAGATCGAATCGGTCGCCGTTCGGCGAAATACCTGTGTGCGGCCTTGGCGCTTGGCTTGGGCGCCACCGCACCGCTTCAGCGTGCCTCGGCCGACGAAATTGCGGCCGCGACCCGGGTCGTCGTCCATAAGGCCGAACACAAGCTGTACCTGTACGAGGGCGACCGGCTCCTCGGCGAGTACAAGGTCCAGCTCGGCTTGAGTCCGACCGGACAAAAAGAGCGCGAACACGATTTTCGGACCCCGGAGGGGCGTTACACCCTGGCCCGGCGCAATACCCGCAGCGAATACTTCCTGGCAATTCAGGTGTCCTATCCGAACAAAGAGGACGAGCTGCGCGCGCACAAGAACCGCTGGGCGCCCGGGGGCTCGATCATGATTCACGGCTTCCCCAACCAACCCAAGCATCCTGCTTCCTACTACGAATCGAACGACTGGACGGACGGCTGCATCGCCCTGTCCAATTCCGACATGGTCGAAGTGTGGATGCGCACTCAAGACAATATACCGATCGAAATCGATCCTTAATACCTAGGGACGCTTCCTTGGAAACCACGATTCTATCGTCGGACATGGTCGATGCGCGGGTTGCGCCCAAAGGCAGCATGGAGAACCTGTCGCAGCAGGAAATCGCCAAACTGCTCGATTCCGGTCAGGGCGGCCTGTATCCCCTGTTTCGCCAGTGTGCGCTCGCCGTTCTCAATTCGGGCAGCGACATCGACGATTCGCGGGTGATATTCGAGAAGTACCGGGACTTCGACCTGCGGATCGTGCGCCAGGCCTGGGGCATCAAGCTCGAAATCAAGAACGCGCCGGCGGCGGCCTTCGTCGACGGTGTGATGATCCGAGGACTGAAGGAACATTTGTTCGCGGTGCTGCGCGACGTCGTGTTCATTTCGAACGAGATCATGGAAAGCGGCCGCTTCGACCTCGCGTCCTCTCCCAACATCACCAACGCGGTCTTCCACATCCTGCGCAATGCGAGGGTCCTGGAATTGCAGACCCGGCCCAATCTCGTGGTGTGCTGGGGCGGGCATTCGATCCGGCGGGTCGAATACGACTACACCAAGAAGGTCGGCTACGAGCTGGGACTTCGCGGCTTGGACGTATGCACGGGATGCGGGCCGGGAGCCATGAAGGGCCCCATGAAGGGCGCGACCATCGGGCACTCGAAACAGCGCATCGTCGACGGCCGTTATTTGGGAATCACGGAACCGGGCATCATCGCCGCCGAGCCGCCGAATCCCATCGTGAGCCAGCTGGTGATCATGCCGGACATCGAGAAGCGCCTCGAGGCCTTCGTGCGCCTGGGCCACGGCATCGTGATCTTCCCCGGCGGCGCCGGCACGGCGGAGGAGATCCTGTATCTGCTCGGTATCCTGCTCGATCCGGCCAATCGCGATCTGCCCTTTCCCGTGGTGTTCACCGGGCCGGCGGACAGCGCGGAATATTTCGACCAGATCCATCGCTTCATTGGGTCGACCTTGGGATCGGCCGCTCAGGTGCGCTACCAAATCATCATCGACGACCCCGCCGCCGTCGCGCGGGCCATGGTGCAGGGCCTCAGCGCTGTTCGCGATTACCGGCGGCAGGCAAGCGATTCGTACGGCTTCAACTGGCTGCTGAAGATTCCGTTGGAATTCCAGCGGCCGTTCGAAGTCACGCATGAATCGATGCGCGCCCTGCGCCTGTCGCGCGATCAGCCGGCGCACGAGCGCGCCGCCAATCTGCGGCGCGCATTTTCCGGAATCGTGGCCGGCAACATCAAGGAGTACGGCATCAATGCGATCGAGCGCTTCGGGCCCTTCGAGCTCGCCGGCGAACCGTCGATCATGGAGCCCCTGGATCGCCTGCTGCGCTCATTCGTCGCCCAGGGCCGGATGAAATTCACGGGCGCCGAATACACCCCCTGCTACCGGCTCGTGGCATGACCGAGCCGCAGCGCATCCGCTACCGCTTCGATTTGCCGGACGGATCGCAAAAGTCGCTGGACTTCACCTTCGGCGCCGAGGATTTCCGCCTCTCCAATGCGGCGCCGCAGGAACCGCCGTTTTGGACGGAATTGAAGTTCAACCAATGCGCCAATTGTCCGCTCAACACCGCCGAACATCCGCACTGCCCGGCCGCGCTGCAAATGGCCGGGGCCATCGAGCCGCTCAAAGCCCTGGTCTCGTTCGATACGGTGGGGGTGACGGTCACGCAGGCGGAGCGCACCATGTATGCCGAAACCACGGTACAAACAGCCATGAGTTCGGTGCTGGGTTTGATCATGGCGACCGCCGGCTGCCCGTGGACCGACCGCTTTCGCCCCATGGCGCGGTTTCACCTGCCTTTCGCCAGCGAAGCCGAGACGGTATATCGCAGCACCAGCATGTATCTGCTGGCGCGCGAATTGGCGGGCGGAACCCAGGCCCACGGCTTCGCCGCGCTCGAAGAGCTCTATGAGAATCTTCACGTCGTGAACCGCGGCATGTCGCGCCGCCTGGGCGCGGCGGCGCGAACGGATCCTGCGCGCAACGCGATCGCTCTGCTCGACGCCTACGCGACGTTATTGCCCGCAGCGCTGGCGCGCTCGCTGCAGGAACTCAAGCCGCTCTTCGACGCCTGGTGAAGCCTCTCAAGGCGATTTAACTTACCGCGACGTGCGGTGAGATGCGCATCGCATGCTGGTCGCACGACGGCGACAGGGCCCCACCCCCTGTGACACAGTTCCTGCCATAGAAGGTGCACGCCACTTACTGTCATCACCATCGACAGAGGCACCAGCGATGAGCGAACTCAAGAATCAACCTCGATACACCGGAGTGGACCGCCGGGCTCCCCGCGCGGAGCCGGGTGCGCTCAAGCCGGGTGCCGCGCAGCGCGAGATTTACAAGACCGGCGGCCGGCACGGCGCGATAACCAACACGCTCTACAATTGGCACAGCTACAAGAACTGGGCGGAAAAAATTCGCGGTTCCTGGGAAGAGAAAAAATAAGCCGAGCGCGCACGCTCCGCACACAGGCTCAGGCGGGAACCGGCAGCGGTTTGATTCCTTCGGCCGCAAGCGGCAAATCTTCCTTCTCTCGCAGCCACGCAAGCATCGGCTGCCAATCCGCAAGATCCTGATCCACCAAGCTGCGTTTCATTTCGTGCAATCCCACGCCTTGCTCGGCCGCCCGCACATAGTTTTGCGAGTCGCGTAAGGTGGCGATGACGGGGATGCGCAAACTCTCCAGAAACCGCATCAGCGATTGGTAGATCACGGTATTGCGCCTGACGCGATTGGCAACCACACCGATGCGATTCTCCTCGCGGCGCACCTTGGCGATCAGCAGCAAGTCGGCGATGCATTTCGAACAGGCGTGAATGTCGATGTCGGAAGGCAGCACGGGCACGATGATGGCATCGGCGCTCTTCGTGATGTCGGGCATCTCGTGCGCCGGAATCGCAGCCGGGGTGTCGACCACGACATGCGCGGCGTCGGGCGGAACGCGCATCTGCCAGGCGCGAGTCATGCGGGTATTGCGTTCGAACGCGGCTACTCCGTAGATGAGCGGGCGTTCCGGGGTGCGTTTCTTTAACCAGCGGGTGCTCGAGCCCTGCGGATCATTGTCCGACAACAGCGGACGATCACCCTGGCTCGCAAAATAACTCGCGAGATTCGTGGCTATCGTCGTTTTACCCGAACCACCCTTCGGATTCAGGACGAGAATTCGCTGCATGTGAACTCAAGCCTACGCAGCGGGAGGCGCCATAGCAAGGGTGTGATCCCACTCACGGCGGCGGCGCCAAAGCCCCCCTAGACTGAGAATTGTATGGAGTGGATGCTGCAAGTAGTTGACGAAATCGACGACCTGATCGGCGCCCTGAGGCTGTGTTTGGTGGGGATGGCCGCCGAACTCGGTCTGGTCGTGGCAGGCGGCCTCGGAATTGGCGCCATTGGGGCTGCAATCGCAGCAGGCGCCGAGATAACGTTGATCTGCTCCGCGGCGGTGGTGCTCAGCCTGGCCGCCACCCTCAAGCTCCAAGAATCGCGAATTGGAGAGCGGACGGCGAACAGCCGGCGCCGTGAACCACCGCTACTGTAAAATCAACTAAGATGGTGGCTATGGCACTCAAAAGACCATTGCCACAACTTGGCTTAGCCGTACTCCTCGGTTTGATGTCAGCCTGCGGCGGCAAGCCCGCTGCCTCACCGCCAAGCCCGGTGACTTCGATGCAATCCGTGGAACTCAAAACCGGCGCGGGGGAGAGCATAGCTCCCGGCAAGATTGCGGTCGTGCAATACACCGGTTGGCTGTACGAGGCCACTGCGAAGGACAACAAGGGCAAACAATTCGACAGCTCGCTGACCCAGGGCCAGCCCTTTCGATTCCCGCTGGGCGCGGGCAATGTCATCAAGGGTTGGGATCAGGGCGTGATCGGGATGAAAATCGGCGGGAGCCGCCGTCTCATCATTCCCGCGGACCTGGCCTATGGCGATAGCGGCGCCGGCGGCGTGATACCGCCGGGCGCCACCTTGGTGTTCGACATCGATCTCGTCGCCATCGAATGACCTTGGGCGGGGAGCGACTCTCCATCGAGGGGCCGGCAGGCGCCCTGGAGGCGGTGGTCGAAGATACGGGCACTGCGGACCAAAGCTACGCGATCATTTGCCATCCGCATCCCTTGATGGGCGGCACCATGGACAACAAGGTGGTGACGACGCTGGGGCGGAGCTTGCGCGAAACCGGAATTCCGACGCTGCGCTTTAATTTTCGCGGTGTCGGAGCGAGCAGCGGGACATTCGATCAAGGCATCGGTGAAACCGCGGATGCGGATGCCGTCGCCGCCTTCGGAGCACGCCGCTGGCCGGGCCGTTCATTGGTGATCGCCGGATTCTCCTTCGGCGGCTACATCGCGTTGCGCCTGGCGCAGAAGCGCACGCCGCGTCACTTGATTACCGTCGCGCCGGCGATCGGGCTCTTCGATGTGTCCGGGCTCACCGTTCCACGGTGCCCCTGGCTCATCGTTCAGGGAGACGCGGACGATGTCGTGGATCCCGGCGCAGTCGTCGATTGGGTGGAAACCTTGAGCCCAAAGCCGCGGCTGGTCGTACTTCCGGGCGTAGGCCACTTCTTTCACGGGCGCCTGCGTGAATTGCAGGATGCCGTCATAGATGCCATTCGGAGCGGCTGAATACAGCCGCCCCGAATGCATACATATCAGTTCACGAATTCCTTGAGCGTCTTGAGCGCGGCTATGCGCACTTTCTTGCTCGCCGGTTTCGCTTTGAACATCATCTTTTCGCCGTTGAAAGGATTGATGCCTTCGCGCGCCTTCGTGGCCGGTTTCTTCACGACTTTCATCTTCAGAAGTCCAGGCAACGTAAACAAGCCGTGACTGCGCAGACTCTTCTTGATCGCGGATGAAAGCGAGTCAAACACGGCTCCGACCTGCTTCTTAGTGAGCTCTGTTTCCTTCGAAATGGTAGCGAGAATTTCAGACTTGGTCGGTGCTGCATTCTTTTTCGCCATATTAAATCTCCTGCTTATGTTTGCGAGCGCGGGCGTTCAAATCCCGCAAATACAACTCGGCGCCGAAAATAACATAGAAAAAAGCCGATGTTTAGCGCAATTGAGAAAAAAGATTCGCGCTCCATTTGGCGCCGGGTACTTGTTTTTCAGGCTTCCGCGCGATCTTTAGGCGCCGCAGCCTCGTGCGGTACCACCTCGTTCACTGTGATTTCAGGGCTGTAGGAGGCGATGTTCAACGAAGCAGCACAAGCAGGGCGCCGATGGCGATCGACACCCAGAGGAAGGAAAAATCTATCTGACCGATCGGCGGAATGATTCGGCGCACCGGTTTCAAGATCGGTTCGCACAGCTGCGACAGCAAGCGGACGCCCGGGGCGTAGCCACTTGGCGACACGAAGCTCGTCAACCAATACAGAAGCATGGCGAACAGATAGATGCGGAGCACCAAACCGGCCAGATCGACGACGGTGACGCGCAGGAACAGGCCCAAATCGCCGGCACTCTCCCCAGCAAGGGTCAAACTCAAGAAGGTGCGAATCGACGCGATGGCGAGCACAGCGACGACCGTCGCCGTGTCGACCTTGCCGATGGGCGGAAGAACCCTGCGCAGAGGCAGGATCAGCCAATTGGTCACGCGCACGATGGCATCGGCCATGGGGTCTCGAAAATCGGCCCGCACCCATTGGAACAATAGGCGCAACACGAAGGCGAGCGTGATCAACAGGAGCAGGGTATCGACGATGTATCTAATCGCTTCCATGGGTTGGGCGCTTCGTTGGTCTTAGGGGGCGCCGTACTCGGCGGCGAGCTCGGCTGAGCGGCGGTCGGCGGCCGCCACCGCATGCGCGACGATAGCACGAAGGCCGGCCGCGTCCAGAACCGCGAGCGCCGCGGCGGTGGTGCCTCCCTTCGAAGTCACCTGCTCGCGCAGAACGGCCAGCGTATCCGCCGACTGGCGCGCCATTTGCGCGGCCCCGAATGCCGTTTCCAGGGTCAATTGATGGGCGATGTCTGTGGGTAGGCCGCGCTCATGGGCGGCCGCTTCGAGTGCCTCCATGAACAGGAAGAAATACGCCGGCCCGCTTCCGGAGAGCGCGGTGACGGTATCCATCTGGGACTCGTGTTCCACCCACACGGTGGCGCTGACTGCGGCCATGATCATTTCCGCCAATGCCCGGTAGGCGGCGCCGACGCCCGGCGGCGCAAACAAGCCGGTGGCGCCGAAGCCGTTCAACGCCGGCCGATTCGGCATGGTGCGTATGACCGGGATCTGGGGACCGAACCAACGGGCGAGCGCCGCATGCGGGATGCCCGCCGCCACTGAAATCAGCAAGGGGCGCGTCTCGGTCATGTGGGGCGCGAGACCCATCGCTACAGCGCGCATCTGCTGAGGTTTGACGGCGAGCACCACCACCTCGGCGCCCTTGACCGCGCTCGCGTTGTCGGCCGCCGTGGTGATGCCGTACTCCCGGACCAGCCGATCGAGCTGATCCTGGCTCGGATCGGCCACTACCACCCTTGATGCGGGCAGGCCGCGCCGGGTCAGGCCTCCGATCAGCGCAGACGCCATGTTCCCGCCGCCAATGAATGCCAGCCTGCGTATATTGTTCATTCCCGCCCCTCGTTGTGTACATCCCTCGAGCCCGGGCTACGGGCGCCGAAAATCGCCGTACCGACGCGCACCAGCGTCGCACCTTCGGCAATCGCGGATTCGAAGTCCGCGCTCATCCCCATCGACAGTGTATCGAGCTTGTGGCCGCTCGCGTTCAGCTCTTCGAGCAGGGTGCGCAGGCGCGCGAATACCTCGCGTTCGGCCGCCCTATTGTTGAGCGGCGGCGGTATGCACATCAGGCCCCGCAAGCGGACTCTCGGCAGCAGGGCGGCCGCGGCGGCAAGTTCCCCGACGTGGGCGGGGTCGACACCGGCCTTGTTGGGTTCGGCTATCAGCTCGACCTGAATGCACAAATTGAGCGGCGGCGCGTGGAAAGGCCGCTGCTCCGACAGCCGCCGGGCGATGCCCAAACGATCGATGCTGTGCACCCAATCGAAGCGTTCGGCGATGGCGCGGGTCTTATTGGATTGAATGGCACCGATGAAATGCCATCGCAGGCCGAGGTCCGCCAGCCCGTCCATCTTGGGCAGGGCCTCTTGGAGGTAGTTTTCCCCGAAATCCGTGACGCCCGCCGTGGCGGCCAGGCGTATGGATTCGGCAGTCTGGGACTTGCTGACGGCGACCAGGGTGACCGAGGCAGGGTCCCGTCCGGCCGCTATGGCGGCCTCCAGGATCCGAGACCGGACTTCGTTCACCTGGAGCGTCGAATTCTGCGGACCAATTAACATATTGGGTGACGACACCCTCTTATATACTGCTAACGGCTCAAGAAGCCGAAATTAGGAGCCGTAAATGGCGGTTGATATCGCGCAGCTTCTCGCCTTTGCGGTGAAGAACAACGCGTCGGATTTGCATCTTTCGGCGGGAGTCCCGCCGATGATCCGCGTGGACGGCGACATGAAGCGTGTCAACATGCCGGCTCTGGTGCACAAAGAGGTGCACAGCATGGTGTACGACATCATGAACGACAAGCAGCGCAAGGCCTTCGAAGAGTTCTTCGAGACCGATTTCTCGTTCGAAATCCCCAAGCTGGCGCGTTTCCGGGTCAATGCCTTCAACCAGAATCGCGGAGCCGGCGCGGTATTCCGCAACATTCCGTCCACCATCCTCACCCTCGACGAACTGAACGCGCCCAAGACATTCAAAGATCTATGCATGCTTCCCCGCGGTCTCGTGCTGGTCACAGGCCCCACCGGCTCGGGCAAGTCGACGACGCTTGCCGGCATGGTCAATCACTGCAATGACAACCGCCCCGACCACATTATCACGATCGAAGATCCCATAGAGTTCGTGCACGAAAGCAAGCGCTGCCTGGTCAACCAGCGCGAGGTGCACCGCGATACCTTGGGGTTCACCGAGGCGCTGCGCTCGGCGCTGCGCGAGGATCCTGATGTGGTCCTGGTCGGCGAAATGCGCGACCTGGAGACCATCCGCTTGGCGCTGACCGCGGCGGAGACCGGGCACCTGGTGTTCGGCACCTTGCATACGAGTTCGGCTGCGAAGACCATAGACCGCATCGTGGATGTGTTCCCGGCCGCGGAAAAGGAAATGGTCCGCGCCATGCTGTCGGAGAGCCTGCGGGCCGTGATTTCGCAAACGCTGATGAAGCGCGTCGGCGGAGGACGTATTGCGGCGCACGAAATCATGATCGGCACGCCTGCCATCCGCAACCTGATCCGCGAAGGTAAAATCGCGCAAATGTATTCGGCGATTCAAACCGGGCAAGGACAGGGTATGCAGACTCTCGATCAATGCCTGCAGGAGTTGGTGCAGAAGGGCGTCGTCAGCCGCGAAGAGGCCAAGTACAAGGCGCAGAATAAGGACAGCATCTAATGGAACGCGAACAAGCAATACGCCTGATGCAGGACCTGCTCCGGCGCATGGTGGAAAAAAAGGGCTCGGATCTGTTCATCACCGCCGGCTTTCCGCCGGCGATCAAGGTTGACGGCGAAATTCGGCCTCAGTCCGACCGCTCCCTGACCCCGGAACAGAGCGCAGGCCTGGTGCGCGCCATCATGAACGACCGGCAGACCAAGGAATTCGATTCGAGCAAGGAATGCAATTTTGCGATCGCGCCGCCCGGGATCGGGCGCTTTCGAGTCAGCGCGTTCGTGCAGCAGGGGTTTACCGGCGCGGTTCTGCGAACCATCAACGCCAAGATTCCCACGTTCGAGGAACTGGAACTGCCGCCCATATTGAAGGAAGTCGTGCTCTCCAAGCGCGGCTTCGTGATCCTGGTGGGTGGAACCGGCTCGGGCAAGTCGACCTCGCTCGCGGCGATGGTCGGCTACCGCAATGAGAAGACGCGGGGACACATCGTCACCATCGAAGATCCGGTGGAATACGTGCATGCCCACAAGGGCTGCGTGGTGACCCACCGCGAAGTCGGGGTCGATTGCGAAAGCTGGCACCTGGCCCTCAAGAACACGCTGCGCCAGGCGCCCGATGTGATTCTGATCGGCGAAATTCGCGATCGCGAGACCATGGAATACGGGATTCAATTCGCCGAGACCGGGCACTTGGTGCTGGCCACCTTGCACGCCAACAGCTCGAACCAGGCAATCGACCGCATCATCAATTTCTTTCCCGAGGAGCGGCGCGAGCAGCTGCTGATGGACCTCAGCCTGAACATCCGCGCGCTGATCTCGCAGCGCCTGATTCCGCGCGAAGCCGGGGCCGGCCGCATCGCGGCCATGGAGATCATGCTGGCGTCGCCGCTGATCTCGGATTTGATCTTCAAAGGCGAGGTTTCCAAGATCAAGGACGTGATGTCGCGCTCCAATCGTCTCGGCATGAAAACCTTCGACCAGGCGCTGTACGAGCTGTACGAAGCCGGCCTGATCTCGTATGAGGACGCGCTGCGCAACGCGGATTCCAAGAACGAGCTGCGGTTGCGCGTGAAGCTCGAGAGCAAGCGGGAGATGAAGAATCCGGAAGGCGAAGGTCAAACCCTGCAGATCGTCGAGGAAGAAGAAGGCCAGGTGTTCTAGTGCGACCCACGTGGAACACTCGGACCAACCCCTGATGTCTGCCTCCCCGGAAGTTCCGGCTCAGGTGATGAACACCAAGCCGCTGTTCAAGCTCATGGTCGAGAAGAAAGCGTCGGACCTGTTCTTTACCTGCAACGCGCCCGTCAAGATCAAGATCGAAGGCAAGATATTCCCGGTCAACAAGCAGGTGCTGAGCCCGGAAACGGTCCGTCAGGCAGCCTTGGGACTGATGACCCAGGACCAGATCGAGCATTTCAACGAAGAGTTGGAGATCGATTTCGCCATATCCGAGCCCGGCCTCGGCCGCTTTCGGGTGAACGTCTTCTATCAGCGCGGCTATCCGGCCATGGTGCTGCGCTACATCACGGCGGAAATGCCGAGACTCGAGGATCTCGGCATGCCGGATATCTACAAAGACCTGGTGATGCTGAAGCGCGGCCTGATTCTCATGGTCGGCGCGGCCGGAGCCGGCAAATCGACGACGCTCGCCGCCATGATCAACTACCGGAACGAGACCTCGTCGGATCATATCTTGACCATCGAGGACCCGATCGAATTCCTGCACACCAACAAGAAATCCATCGTCAACCAGCGGGAAGTAGGCCTCGACACCAAGACCTTTGCCCGCGCACTGCGCAGCGCCGTCCGCTCGGCGCCGGACGTGATCCTGGTCGGCGAAATTCGCGACCGTGAAACCATGGAGGCGGCCATTGCGCTCGCCGGTACCGGGCATCTGTGCATCGCCACCCTGCACGCCAACAACTGTGCGGAAACCCTTGATCGCATCATCAACATGTTTCCGCGCGACCAACACAATCAGATCTTCCTGGATCTGTCCCAATACCTGCGCGCCATCCTTTCGCAGCGTCTCGTTCCCGCCAAAAACGGATTGCGGGTGGCGGCCTCGGAGGTCATGGTCAACACACCGTACATCTCGGAACTCATCAAGAAGGGTGACGTCATCGGCGTGAAAGAGGCGATCCGCACCGGGACCGAGCGCGGCATGCTGAGTTTCGACAGCGCGCTCTACAATCTCGTGCGCGAAGGCCGAATCGAGCTCGAAGAGGCGTTGTCGAGCGCCGATTCGCGCACCAATCTCGAAGCCAAGATCAACTTCGGCTGAAGCAGCACCTCGCAGCGCTCGAGGTTGCCCTCGAATTCGCGGCTGCAGACATCCCAACCCGATTTCAACGCCCGCTCCCGACAGGCTTTGGGGTCGAGTAGGAGTGCGCGCCGCGCCGCCGCGGCGAGATCGAGATCCAGCGCACCGGTCACTCCGTCCTCCACCACGTCGATGGGCCCGGTGACGGGATAGGCCGCCACCGGCACGCCGCAGGCCATGGCCTCGAGATTGACGAGGCCGAACGTGTCGGTCCGGCTCGGGAACACCATGACGTCGGCCGCCGACAAGTGCTTTGCGAGATCCTCCCCGAACCGATACCCCATGAACGTGGCGTCGGGAAACTGCTTCTCGAGGCGCGGCCGTTCCGGGCCGTCGCCGATCACTATCTTGCTGCCGTTCCAGGCCATGCGCAAAAAGGCGTCGATGTTCTTTTCCACCGCGACTCGGCCGACGTAGGCGGCGATCGGGCGGGGCAGCGCGAGGAAATCCTTCGGATGGGGCTTGAAGACTTCAGTGTCGACACCCCGGCGCCAGGTCGCCAGATTGTCGAAGCCATGCGATTCCAGATCGCGGCGCACCGAGGCGGTGCTCACCATGCATCGGACGGCGGCGCCGTGGAACCAGCGCAGCGCCCGGTAGGAAATGCTCGTGGGCACCGGGAAGCGCGCGCGCAGATACTGTGGGAATTGCGTGTGATACGAAGTCGTAAAGCGCATCCCATGGCGCCCGCAGAAGCGCCTTGCGGCGAGGCCGAGCGGGCCTTCGGTCGCGATGTGCAGGGCCTGCGGCGCGAACGCGAGAATGTTGCGCGAGAGCTTGCCGTAAGGCAGGAATGACAGGCGGATTTCGGGGTACGTCGGGCAGGCGATGCTGCGGAAGTCACGGGGGGTGATGAACCGCACTTCATGACCGAAGCGGCTTAAGCAAGCCGCCGTTTGCGCCAAGGTGCTGACCACGCCGTTGGTCTGCGGATACCACGCGTCGGTAACGATCATGATTCTCATGTCCGCCGACATTGGCACCGCGGCATGACGATACGATGAACAGAGATGATGAGATTTCCTGCAATCCTGCGACGTGGGTCGCCGTTCGGGCGTGCGGCCGGCGCTTGTAATAGGCTTGTAACGAAAATCCTATATTTGCTTCATAGCCGACTTATGTAGCCATCTTGAGGAACCACTATGCAAAGTTTTTGGGCGGAACTGCGGACCCAGCGATGGGACGATCATCGGTACTACCATCACAGCCGTATCAATCAGTCCCTGCACCTGTTGAGCGCGATCAGCTTCATCATTGCCTATGTAACCGCCTTCGCGGATCCCGCGAAGTCGGCGCTGATCGGCTGGCTGGTGTCCATGGTCAGCCGACAGTCCGGCCACTTCTTCTTCGAACCCAAGGGCTATGACGAGGTCAACCGGGCGACCCACAAATACAAAGAGGACATCAAAGTGGGGTACAACCTGCGGCGCAAGGTCATCCTGCACGCCATTTGGGCCTTGTCGCCGGCGCTGCTGTGGCTCGATCCGACATTCTTCGGGCTGTTCCACCCCGCCGCCAACGGCTCCGAGTTCGTGCGTCACGTGGGCGAAATATGGCTGATCGTCGGGATCGGCGCGCTGCTCTTCCGCACCGTGCACCTCTTTTTTCTGAAAGATGTGCAGACCGGGCTGGTGTGGTTGACGAAGATCATCACCGACCCGTTCAACGACGTGAAGACCTATTGGAAGGCTCCCTTTTACTTGATGCGGGGCGAGCTTATCGATCCCATGGGCGATGTCGAAGCCCATCGCGCCTGAAGCATTTCCTTGAACACGCGGCGCCTGATGGACTTGTTGGTGAGCCGCGGCGCGGTCCACCACCAGCCATCGCGCCGCATCTCCTCGGCCGCCGACACCACTCGGTCCGCGACTTCGGCGAAGTCCGATTCACTGTAGTTCAGGCTGAAGATGAGGCGCCCCGTGCCGACCCAGCTCAAGGCGAGCCCGGCGGCGCGCAAGTAGTATTGGAGCATCCAGTTATAACGCGAGGCGCCGAGGTAGTAGATGGTCCAAATGGTGGACAGATTCGCGACGCGCACCGGCAATTGACCGGCGGCCAGTCGCTCGTTCAGCGCGCGGGCTCTGGAATTCCAGGTGTCGTCGAGATCCTGGTACAGGGCGAGTACGCCGGGCGTCTCGAGCCTGCGCAGAAATTCGTGCATGGAACCCATGACGTAGGGGTGCGAATTGAACGTGCCGCGCGCAAAGCAGACATCGACGGGCCGATCCTCGCGAAACCGGCGCATGAACCGCGCGCTGCCGCAGAGAACCCCGACCGGAAGCCCTCCGGCCACGGTCTTGCCGTAGGTGACCATGTCGGCGCGCACCCCGAAGTACTCCTGCGCCCCGCCCACTGCGAGCCGGAAACCGACGAAAACCTCGTCGAAGATCAGGACGATGCCCCGTGCGCTGCAGACTTCGCGCAATCGCCGGAGCCAATCGGCGTAGGCCGCCCGGTCGAAGTGCGCCTTGCGCCCGCTGTCGATGAGGGTCGAATCACCCGGTGCGCTCACGTTCGGATGCAGCGCCTGCAGCGGGTTGATCAGCACGCAGGCGATGTCGCGGCGCCCGCGCAGCACGCGCAAACTCGCCTCATCCATGTCCTTCAAGGTATAGGTCTCGCGGGCGGCCAGCGGATTGCCGACGCCGGGTTGCACATCGCCCCACCATCCGTGGTACGCGCCGCAGAAGCGGACCAAGTGGGTGCGCCGCGTGTGGTAGCGCGCGAGCCGCACCGCCTGCATGACGGCCTCAGTGCCCGACATGTGGAAGGAAACCTCGTCCAGACCGGATATTTGCAGCAGGCGCCGCACGTTGTAGGCGGTCACGGGATGGTATGCGCCGAGCACCGGCCCCAGGCCGCGGACCATCTCGGCGCCGCGATCGATGCATTCCTTGTAGAAGTCGTAGCCGAATACATTGACCCCGTAGGAACCGGTCAAATCGTACAGCCGGTTGCCGTCCAGATCGGTGACGGTCACGCCGGAGGAGGATTCCAGGAAGTTGCCGGATTTGAAGTGCTGCCGGACGAAGCCGCTGAATTGAAACGGCACCCGGTAGCGGGAAGTGAATTGCAGATCGGAGACGCTGCCGGCGATCTCACCGGTGCGCTCCGCCGTCTTCTTGAAGCGCTCGGCGAATACGGCGGCGAGGCGCATGAAGCCGGCGCGCCGCGCCGAGGAGACGCTCTCGGGCGCTCCATCGGCGTCGAAGAAGCGGGACTCGTCGTACTCGTAGAACGGCACCAGCGATGCAAAACGCCGCGCCATGCGCGAGTGCCCGGTCAGCGAACGGTGCTTGGCGCGCGAGAGTTGCAGCCTGGTCCGCAGTTTTTGCAGAACGACGGCGAGCGCGATGGCGCCCAGCGCGTACAGGATGATGGTGCTAATCGCGGTGTTCCTAAGGTGGTCTCGAGGCGCGAACTGTATTGCAGGCGAATGACACTGAGATGACCGCTCGATCCCTGATCGCCCGATTCGTTCAGCAAGAGGACGTCAATTTCCTGCTCACCAACCGCATCCCGCGCGCCTTGTTGACGCGTTTCATGGGATGGCTCAGCCGGATCGAGCAGCCCTGGATCTGCCGCGGCGGGATTGCGCTATGGCGATTGTTTTCCGATCTCGACCTGCGCGAAGCAAAGAAGACGCGCTTCAAGAGTCTGCACGATTGTTTCACCCGGGAACTCAAGGACGGCGCGCGTCCCATCGACCCGGATCCCCGGAGCCTCGTCAGCCCCTGCGACGCGCTGCTCGGCGCCTGCGGGCGGGTGGAGGAGGGAGCCGTGCTACAGGCCAAGGGGTTTCCGTACCCCCTCGAGGATCTTCTGGATGACGCCGAACTCGCGCGCTACTACTGGGGCGGGCAGTACGCGACTCTGCGTCTGACCTCCAGCATGTATCACCGCTTCCATGCCCCCGCCGATTGCAGGGTGGAGCAGGTCAACTACATCTCGGGCGACACGTGGAACGTGAATCCGATCGCGCTCAAACGAGTCGAGCGACTGTTCTGCAAGAACGAGCGGGCGGTCATTCGCTGCCGGCTGCCCACGGGTGCGGTGATCACCTTGGTCCCGGTGGCGGCGATCTTGGTTGCCAGCATGCGCCTGCGCTTTCTCGATGTGCTGCTGCATCTGCGCTACCGTGGCCCCAACGTCATCCCCTGCGACGCCGCGCTCGAGCGGGGCGAGGAAATGGGTTGGTTCGAGCATGGCTCCACCATCATCGCGTTGGCGCCGCGCGGCGCCTGCTTGAGCGAAGGGGCGAGCGAGGGTGCCCGCATTCGAATGGGGCAGGCGCTGATGCGGATCGATCGCATCAGCGCCTGACTCAAGCGGTTTGCGGATGTGCTCCGGCCTTAGAAACTCTGCTTGTACTGCAATATCACCGTCAGGGGCTGCAGCGTCGCAACCTGCGGAATGATGGTGCCCGCCGCATAGTTTTGATACTGCGCGTAACCCACGTAGCCGATGTCGCCGAGATTGGGCTTGGCATTCGTCAGGTTGTGAATATTGAGCGAGATTTCCGATTCGTTGTGGTTGATACCGAACCGCATATTGGCCAGCGAATAGCCGGGCCGGGTGGCCTCCGCGCCGTAGCCGCCGTTGAGCAGCGATACGCTGTCGCCGGTATAGCTGTAGTCGGCCGACACAAACCCGTCGATGCTGTTGGTGAGCGGCTGCGTGTAAACGGCGCCGATCGAGGCGGTCACTGCGGGAGTGTCCAGAATGCGCGATCCCGATTCGATGCCTATGCCGGACAGGCCGAGGGCGCCAGGGTCGGTGATCTTGGTCTTTTCGTAGCCGACGCCGAGCCGCACCTGCAATGCCTTGGTTAGGTGACCCCCGATCTCGACTTCAGCTCCGTTGATGGTCGCGGCGTCGCCGTTGATGTCGAAATAATAGCCGCAGGGAAGAGCGACTTGTTGCTGGATGTTCTTCCAATCGATGTGAAATGCGGCCGCGGAAAACAGCAGAGCCGGGTTCGGCATCTGCACCTTGGTGCCCACCTCGTAGCTCCACAGAGTGTCCGATTTCAGCTGGGTGATATCCGTCACGGGCAGGCCCGGCAACTGACAGAAAGGCGCATAGGCCTGAGCGCCGCCGGCTCTGAATCCCTTGGAGGCGGACGCGTAGATCATGGTCTCCTCGTTGGCCTGGTAGGAGAGTCCGACTTTCGGATCGGTTCCGGTCTGGCTGTTGTGCTGCGGATCGCTCGGCGTCGCGCCGAAGTTCATGAAGCCGTCGGCCGTGAAGTCGGTTTCCTGCGAGAGCCAGTACTTGCGGGCTCCGACGGTCAGCGTGAATTGATCCAGGAATTTGTAATACAGCTCGCCGAACAGGGATTTGTCCTTCTGAATGGCCGGATTGGTCTGAGTCCAGATCTCATCGTTCGGCCAAGGTCCGACGAAGGTGTTGTCGACGGTGGCCGCCGGCAGGCCGATGGCGTAGGTCGGCGGTATGTAGAATTTCGTGTGCGTCTGAGAGTAGAAAGCGCCGATCGTGCCGCTGATGTTGTGCCAGGGATCGAAGGAGACGCGCATTTCTTCGGTGATCTGGTCGTGGAAGTGTTCGCCGTCCCAGAGATAGGGTTGGTTGGGCAGCCCGCTGACTTGATAGTAGTTCGTCAAGACCTGCTGGGTGCCGTAGGTAGAGTCCTCGACATCCTGCGTGTGTCGATAGAAAAAGCTGCTCGAGGAGACGAAAGACCAGCCCTGTCCGGTGTACTTGAGATCGAGCGAGGGCAGTGCCCAGACGTCCGAGGCGTGCGGCTGAACGTCGAAGGCGCGATTGAGCGTGTAGTCAGGAGTAAAGGCGGGCAAAGGTGCGAAGGTTGCAGGAAACCCATGGTCTGCCGTGTTCTGAAACATGACGCGCAGCGTGGCGTCGAAATTCTCCGTCACGCGCAGAAGCGCCGCCAGGGACCCGCCGAAGGTGCTCTGAGCCCCCTGATTTCCGACGCTGGTGCGGGGCGCGGCGAGGTTGGGATCCGCGACCGCCGGACTCGTGGGGTCAGGGAACGTGCGCGTGAGGTAGCCCGCGTCGTGATTGAAAAACAGCACGGTGCGAAATGCCAGCTTGTCCGGCACGGCCACGAGATTGCCGACGATGCTGCCGCCGCCGTCGGCGCTGCCGCCGCCGGAGGTGAGGCCGGCTTGGGTGGTGAAGCTGAATTCGTCCTTCTCGAGATTGGGCTTCTTGGTGATCAGCCGCACGTTGCCGCCCAGGGAACTCTCACCGAATAGCGTGCCCTGCGGGCCTTTCAACACCTCGATATTGTCGATGTCCAGCACCCGGGGATCGACCGAGCCCGGGACCGGCGTGTCGTCGATGTAGAAGCCGGTCGCTCCGGCCGTTCCAAACAGGTTCTGGCCGGTGATGCCGCGAATGGCCACCGTCCGGGCATCGGCGATGCCGGTGGGGCCGCCGCCGTAGCTGAAGGACACATTGGGCGTCTTGGTGGCGTAATCGGTAAAGGATTGAATGTTGTAGTTCTCTAGAGCCTGGCCCGTGAATACCGTGACACTGATCGGCACGGTCGCCAGTGATTCGTCGCGCTTGCGAGCGGTGACGGTAATGGTGTCCAGAGATTCGGTATCGGCTGTGGCATCCGTGGTGGCGGCGGCGGCGGCGCGGCCGTCGCCGGCATGCACCGCCATGCCGCAAACGGCCGCCAGGCCGAGCAAACGGGGCAGGTATCTTCGTCCAGAGGTCGCGTTGTCCCCATGATTCATAAAGGCTATTCTCCCGACGAAGTAGGCGGTATATTTTTATATTGTTTTAACGATAATATAAAAAAATAAACCTGGCAAATCTGATTTGGGGGAAGGGTATCTTGGGAACGGGCACGCGGGATCTCGAGGGCAAGTCGGCCTTGGTGACCGGAGCTACATCGGGTATCGGTTGGGCCATTGCCCGGGCGTTCGCCGCAGGCGGAGCACGACTGATGCTGACGGGCCGCAATGAAGCGGCAGGCGCGGCCTTGGCGGCCGACCTCGGTGCCCGCTTTCTTGCGGGCGACATCGCCGATCCCGCATTTCCCGATCGTCTGGTCGCCGAGGCAGTGGGGGCTTTCGGCAGCCTGGATATCCTGATCAACAACGCCGGCATCAACCATCGAGGCAGCGTTCTCGAGACCAGCGACGAGGATTGGGCGCGCGTCATGGACGTGAACGTGACCGCTCTCATGCGCTGTTCGCGCGCGGCGCTCAAGCACATGGTGAACGCGGGCCGCGGCAGCATCGTCAACATCGCCTCGGACTTCGCGGTGGTCGCCGGCACGCGCGCGGCCGTCTACTGCACCTCGAAGGGGGCAGTGCTGCAACTCACCAAAGCAATGGCCTTGGACCACGGGGCCCAGGGTGTCCGGGTCAATGCGGTGTGTCCGGGCGACATCGAAACGCCGATGCTGCTCGAGGAAATCCGCTCCGGCGGCGAGGAAATCGCCGCGGGATTGGCGCGCAAGGGATCGGCCTTTCCACTGGGCAGGGTCGGCCGTCCGGAAGAGATCGCCAAGGTGGTCGCCTTTCTCGCGTCAGACGCCGCCAGCTACGTCACCGGCGCCGCATGGCTGGTCGACGGCGGCAACACCGCCGCCTGAATCCTCGGGCCTCTTGATCTTGGGCCGCGACTCTCAGGCGGGGTCGCCTCGACCCCGTAGATTCGCGCGTAGCGCTTTTAGAGGGGGCGGCGATGGCGGGTGAGAGTGGCCGCGATGGCTGCCAGCACCGCCATGCGCACGGCAACGCCGTTGTTCACCTGTTCCCGAATGACGGATCGAGGCCCGTCAGCCACGTCGGAGGCAATCTCCACGCCGCGATTCATCGGTCCGGGGTGCATGACCAGCACGCTCGGTGCCGCAAGCTTCAGGCGCTTGGCATCCAGACCGAAATCGCGGAAGTAAGCGGCATCGTCGAGAGACGCGCTCTGGGCCATGCGCTCCTTCTGAATGCGCAGCATCATCACCACGTCCGCGCCGGCAATTCCGTCCTCGATGCGGGTGAAGCGGTGCGCGCCGCGAAATTCGCCTTCGGCCGGCAGCAGCGCCTCCGGTGCCACGACCCGCACATCCGTAGTACCCAACGTGGTCAGGGCTTGATGCGCGGACCGCGCCACTCGCGAGTGCTTGATGTCGCCGACCATGGCGACCTTGAGGCCGGCGAAGCGGCGCTTGTGCGTACGGATGGTCAGGGCGTCGAGCAGCCCTTGCGTGGGATGCGAGACATGCGCCTCGCCCGCGCTGATCACCGACACGTGCGGGGCGACGTGGTCGATTAGAAATTCCGGCATGCCGGCTTCTGAATCGCGGATGACGAACACATCCGTGTTCATGGCTTCGAGCGTATAGATCGTGTCCAACATGCTCTCGCCCTTGGCGCGCGAGCTCGAATGCAGATCCAAATTGAGCACGTGAGCGCCCAGCCGTCGGCTGGCGAGGTCGAACGACGCGCGCGTGCGGGTGCTCGGTTCGAAGAATAAGTTGGCGAGAGTAACGCCGGCGAGCTCGCGGCCCTCATAAGCCGGCTGCCCCGGCAGGCGGCGATAGCTTTCCGCGCGGTCGAGAATCGCCGTCAATGCGTCGCGGGTCAGGCCGTCGAGCGTGATGAGGTGGCGCAGACCCCCGGCGCCATCTTGTTGTGAACGCATTTGCGCCTCAGTTTGCAGTGAACCAACGTTCCAGGATGACACAGGCCGCCGCTGCGTCGACATCGGCTTTTGCAACGCGCCGCCTGCGCAGGCCGGACTCGCGCGCCGCCTTGAGCGTTGCGGAGGCCTCCATCGACGAATATCGCTCGTCGATGAGTTCAACCCGCAAGCGGAAGCGCCGCGTGAGCTCGGACGCAAAGCCGCGCGCAGCGCCGGTCATCGCACTGTCGGAACCGTCGGCATTATACGGCAGACCGACCACCAGGAGCGCCGGCTGCCACTCGCGCAGCAGCGCGTCGATCGCCTCCCAGCGCGGTGCGCCGGAACTCGCCGGCAGCGCGTGGAGGGGACCGGCGGTGCGGCTGACGGTGTCGCCGCAGGCCACTCCGATCCTTCTCAAGCCGAAATCGAAAGCCAGGATCACCCGCGGTGCGCCGCCCGGCGCTCCATCGGGAGCTGCCGCCTCAGGCATTGCCGCTGATGGGGCTGATGCGCGGCAACTCGACCCCCAGCAGCCGTCCCGCGGCCAGCCAGCGGGACTCGAAGGGCACGTCGAAAATGAGACCGGGATCCACCGGAGCACTGAGCCACGCATTGGCGCGGATTTCATCCTCCAGCTGCCCGCCGTCCCAGCCGGCATACCCCAAGGCGACCACCGCCTCCTCCGGACCCTGACCGCGGGCCATCGCCGCCAGAATGTCCCGCGACGTCGTGACGTGAATGACGTCGGATACTTTGAGAGTCGAGTCCCATTCGCCGCCTGCCCGGTGAACGACGAAGCCGCGATCGGTCTGCATGGGGCCTCCGCGCAGCACCTGACGTTCGCGCAACGGCCCCAGGGCGAGTTCGATCTCGAGCTGCTCGAAAATCTCGCCCATGCGCATGGGCAGGGGCTTGTTCACGATCAGTCCAAGCGCCCCGCGCGAACTGTGGTCGCACACCAGGGCGACGGATTGCGCGAAGTTAGGATCGCCCATGGCCGGCATGGCGATCAGCAATTGGTTGGTCAGATAGCCGGATTCGCTAATGGGTCGGCTCCGAATAGTAGACGCCCGTTCCCTGCGAAACGCCGCCCAGAAATTGCCACTCGTAGGCGATGCGAATCTCATCGTGCTTGGCGGCCACCTCGCCCGGGAAGGGATCGAAGGGGGCGGCAAGCTTCAGGATTCGCATGGCCGCCTCGTCGATCTCCGCGTGGCCGCTGCTGCGTCGAACCACGGTCTCCAGCAGCTTGCCATCGGAGCCGATGGTCACTTCGATCACCGGAGTGCCCGAGAGCTTCTGGCGCCGCGCCACGTCGGGGAAATTCATGGTGCCCACGCGCTCGATCTTACGCCGCCAGCTATCCAAGTAAACGGCAACGTCGGATTCCCGGGTATCCGCGGCGATCCACAATTGCTGCTTGGCCTCGCCCCGAATGCGCAGCTCGACCCCGTCATCGTTGGGGGTCATCGCGAGGTCAGGGCGCTTCTCGAGCAGCAGAGGCAGCTCGGAGGGGACCGAAGCGGCCATGGGTGCCGCGAAGTACAAGATCTTCGGTGCCGCCACGTGAGTCGCGATGAGTTCCTCTTCGCCGGCGTCGCGCCCGGTCTGTTGCGCCGCCAGCCCGTCGCCGCTCGGAATTCCCGCACGTTCGACCGGCATCACGGAGGACTTGGGGATCAGAGCCCGCTCGCGCTTCAAGGTGTTGCCGGATCCCTTTTGATTGCGCTCCGAGAGATACAGTGCATCGGGATTGCGCGCAACGCTCGGCGCCTGATCGTTGACCAGGATGACCTCCAAGCCGGGCGCCTGATCGTCCGCCCTGCTGCCGGGCGAGCTGAAGGTCACGCCCAGGATGACGATGCCGTGGATAAGTGCCGCCAGGAAGCAGGTGGTCAGCATGCGGTCGTGGGCGGGCGGCAGCCCGACCCCGAACGATTCTGCGGTTTGTTCCATTTCGGCGGTCACGCAGTGCTCAAATTCCTGTGTATCGCATCCACCAGCATGGCACCAATGTCGACACCGTGCTTCCTGTTTAGTTCGCGAATGCCGGTCGGGCTCGTGACATTGATTTCAGTGACGTAATCGCCGATGACGTCGAGGCCGACGAACAACATGCCGGCCGCCTTGAGCTTGGGGCCGATTTGCGCGCACAGCCATCGGTCGCGATCGTTGAGCGGGCGGCTCTCGGCGCGCGCACCCGCGGCGAGATTGCCGCGGTGGTCGTCCGCCGTGGGCACACGTTTCAGGGCGAAGGGCACCGGCTCTCCGTCCACCAGAATGATGCGGCAATCGCCCGCGGTCACGATTTCCGGGAGGTAGCGCTGCACGATGGCATAGCGGCTGCCGTAGTCGGTCAAAGTCTCGAACACCACATTGCGGTTCTTGTCGCCCTGTTCCAGCACGAAGATGGACCGGCCTCCCATCCCATCCAGCGGCTTGCATACCGCCTTGCCGTGCTCGTGCAGGAATTCGCTCATGTCGTGCATGTCGCGGCTGATGAGAGTGGGTGGGCAGCACTCGGGGAACCAGGCCGTGTAGACCTTCTCGTTCATGTCGCGCAAGCCTTGGGGCCGGTTGCACACCAGCGCGCCCTGGGACATGGCGCGATCCAGAATGTACGTGCTGTAGATGTACTCGGTGTCGAAGGGCGGATCCTTGCGCATCAGGATGGCGTCGAATTCACCTAAGCGGGCGGCTTGCGGCGTGCCGCGCGTGAACCAAGCCCCCGGATCATCGAACACCTGCAGCGGCGAGAGCCTTCCCCAGGCGATGCCGTCGCGAAGCCAAAGGTCCTTTTGCTCCGCATAGAAGATCTGCCAGCCGCGCTCCTGCGCCGCCAGCAGGATGGCCAGCGTGCTGTCCTTGGCAGGTTTGATCGATTCGATGGGGTCCATGACCACGACGAGACGGACTCGGGAAGACATGCGCATTCCTTGTTTCGCGGCGATGCAGTCTAGCGCACTGCCGATGCTGCAGGCATGGATGCGGCTCTCTTCCGAAAACTGTGAACCACGCCACCGTTGTTTGACGCAGCTTACCGCGAAATGTCGACCCCATACCGTGGCTTGCTTGGCCTGGATATGTTAAAAAGCCACAAGATTCCAGTACCTACGCACGCACAGATCAAAGGTCCCCCAAGGGCGGATTTCATGGACAGCATGATGACCACGGCCAAGCCGAAACTCACGGGACTCAAAGTTCTGGTGATCGACGACAGCAAGACCATCCGGCGGACCGCCGAAACCCTTCTGACCAAGGAGGGTTGCGAGGTGTTCACCGCGGTCGACGGTTTCGATGCGCTGTCCAAGATCGCCGATCACCAGCCCGACATCGTGTTCGTCGACATCATGATGCCGCGCCTCGACGGCTATCAGACCTGCTCGCTGATCAAGCACAACAAGGTGTTCAGGCAGATCCCGGTCATCATGCTCTCGAGTAAAGACGGTCTGTTCGACCGGGCACGCGGCCGAATCGTGGGCTCGGAGCACTATTTGACGAAGCCCTTCACGAAAGACGAATTGCTGGGCGCGATCGAAGCTCACGTCGGTAAATGACGGAGAACGCAGAATGGCATTGATTCTCATCGTCGACGATTCACCCACCGAGGTATTCGTCATGCAGAAAGCTCTGGAGAAGCACGGCTTCAAGACCGCCGCCGCCGAGAACGGCGAGGAAGGAGTCCGCAAGGCCAAGGCGATGAAGCCCGACCTCATCTTCATGGACATCGTCATGCCGGGGGTCAACGGCTATCAAGCCACCCGGATGCTCATCAACGACCCTGAAACCAGTTTGATTCCCATCATCATGGTGACCACCAAGGGCCAAGAGACCGATCGGGTCTGGGGCCTTCGCCAGGGCGCGGTGGATTATCTGGTCAAGCCGGTGTCGGCGCAGGCGTTGGTCGAGAAGGCACAGGCCGCGCTGGCCGTATGACGAGCGCGATGAGCGGATCTGCGACCAGCTTGCGCGGCTTGCGCGACCGTCCGTTTGAATTGCTGAAGGAACTCGAAAAGCGCAGCCGAGCCGTGACGGCGGGCAACGTTGCGGAAACCGGCGCCGGTCTAGAATGGGTGGGAGTGGCGTTTCGCATGGGCGGCGAGACCTTTTTGGTGGCACGCGAGGAGACGCGCGAGGTGCTGGGCTTCCCGGCTGTGGTAACGCGCATCCCCGGTGCGAAAAGCTGGGTGAAGGGGCTCGCGAACATACGCGGGCAATTGCTGCCGATGTTGGACCTGCGCCAATTTCTGGGCAGCGGCGCGACCGCCTCCGGCCGCAACACCCGGGTCATCGTGGTCAATCACCGGGATATACCGGCCGGCCTCATGGTCGACGAAGTGTTGGGCTTTCGGCGCTTCGCAGAAGCGGAGTTCAACGCCGACGCGCCGCCGACGGTGATCCGCTGCGATTCCTACCTGGCAGGCGCCTTCCGCCGCGGCGGCGAGGTGTGGCCGGTACTGAGTTTGAAGAATTTAGTGGAGAGCCAGAGCTTTTTACAGGCGGCGAGCTGAAGTGCCAGTGCAACAGAAGATGACCACACAAGACGGTGCTACCCCTAAGGCGATTTTCCTGCCGGTGCTGGTGGCGCTCATCGCGCTGTGCTTGGGTTGCGCCGCGGCGCTGACACTGCTCACGTCTAATAACGCCGCCCCTGCGGGTCCCGCCGAACTTTCCCTCGTGGCCCAGCGCCTGCCGTACGAGGCGCAGAACGCGCTGCGGGGCGAAGCGAGCGCATTTGATGCGCTTGCCAAGAGTTCGGCGCGTCTCAAGAGCCTGCGCGCCGCCCTGCCGGAGAAGGCCGCCGGCGCGGGAGCCGCCAATACGGCCGCCTGGAACAAGCTCTCGGACGGCGTGCGCGCGGTCAGCGAGGCAAGAACGGCGGTCGAGACCATTCAGGCCTCGAACCAAGAGGCCCGTGAATTGGCGCCCAAGCTGCTCTCGGAGCTGGGCGATCTGGCGAGCGCAGTCGGTGTGCAGAAGCTCGAAGGCATGAGCCGCTATCTGGAGCGCTTCGAGCTCATGGTGCAGCGCATTCAACAAGACTTGAGCGGGCTCGCATCGGGGGTGAGCGATGCGGCTCCGGCCGCGCAACGCCTGGCCGACAGCTTGGAATTCCTGAATCAAGTCGTGCGCGGCTTGTCCGGCGAGGAATCCGGTCTCGCCCTGACGCGCGTCACCGGCGGCGCGGACGCCGAGCAGCGGCTGAAGGCCGTGGTGGCGCGTAATCAACAGTTCGCCAACAGCGTGCGCAAGGCGATCGGCGCCGCCGAGTCTCTCTCCAAGGCGCAAGTCGCAGCGCGCGGGTTGCCGTCCGTGGCCGGCACTCTTGCGGCCGAGTTGGGCGATGCGACGGCCGCCCGCGTCGATTCCGGCGCCAATTACAAGCCCTGGGTGCTCGCCTTGCTGGGGCTTGCCGCGGCGCTCTTCGCCGCGCTCGTTTGGACCTTTAGGAAATCGGTCAACGTGCGACGCAACAGCGAGTTGCGGGTGCGTGAGAACGAACGCAATCAAGAGGCCATCATGCGGCTGCTCGACGAGCTGTCGAGTCTCGCCGACGGCGACCTCACGGTGCAGGCGACGGTGACTGAGGACATCACGGGTGCCATCGCCGACTCGATCAACTACGCCATAGAAGCTCTCCGCGAACTGGTCACGACCATCAACGACAGCGCCATCCAATTGGACGGCGCGGCCAAACAAACGCAGAGCACGGCAGCGCACATGGCAAAGGCGAGCAGCGCGCAGTCCCGGCAAATCTCCGCGGCCAGCGAATCCATGGCGGACATGGCGGCGTCGATCGAGGAGGTTTCCGGTAATTCCGAGCGCTGCTCGGATGTCGCGCGGCATTCGGTCGACATCGCCCACAAGGGCGGCGATGCCGTGCGCCGGACCATCGACGGCATGAATGCGATCCGCGAGACCATCCAGGAGACCAGCAAGCGCATCAAGCGTCTGGGCGAAAGCTCCCAGGAGATCGGCAACATCGTCGAGCTGATCAACGACATTGCCGAGCAGACCAATATTCTGGCGCTCAATGCCTCGATTCAGGCTTCCATGGCGGGCGAGGCGGGGCGCGGTTTCGCCGTGGTGGCGGACGAGGTGCAAAGGCTGGCGGAGCGTGCGGCGAACGCCACCAAGCAAATCGAAGTGTTGGTACGCACCATCCAAACCGATACCAACGAGGCGGTGGTTTCCATGGAGCGCAGCACCACCGACGTCGTGGGCGGCGCCCTGCTCGCCGAGAACGCCGGCGCGGCGCTCGAGGAGATCGAGCAGGTTTCCAATCAAATCGCGAGCCTGGTGCAGAACATTTCGGCGAGCGCACGCCAGCAAGCGGCCGCGTCCGGGAACATCTCGAAGAACATGCAAGTGGTGCGCGAAATTTCGACGCAGACGGCCGAGGGCTCGACCGCGACCTCCACGTCGATCGCCAAACTGGCCGCCTTGTCGGCGCAGCTGCGCAAGTCCGTCGCGGGATTCCGTCTCCCGGACTACGGCGGCGGCACCACCACGGTCGGCGCAACCTCCTCGCGGCTCAGGGCCTTGAGCGAGCCTGCGAGTGCCGCGAATCCGGGCAGCAGTAACGGCAGCGGCGCTCCGGTTGCTGCTGCGCCGGTCGGCGGCAGCGCGCCCGTGAGCGCAGGCGGCATGGGCGCCACCAACAACAGCAGTGCCGGCAACTCCGGGAAGATACGCAAGGCCAGCGGCTTCGGCGGCTGACGCTCGAAGACGGTTCCGGCATGACCGACATCAGTTCCCAAACTTTGCACATCGTCGCCAAGGAGCTTGCGACGACCTTGTCCGATGCGCGTGCTTCGTTGGAAGGTTACGCTGAGCGCTCGGATCAGCGGGCGCTGCTCGAAAAGTGCGCCGACCAACTGCATTCCGCTCATGGTGTTCTGCGCCTGGTCGAGGTGTACGGCGCGGCGCTGCTCGCCGAGGAAATGGAACATGTGGCGCGCTACCTGCTGAGTTCGGACAACGACCAGAAGCGTCAAATCGACGGCCTGGACGCCCTGATGCGGGCGACGGTGCAATTGCCGACCTACCTCGAGCGGGTTCTGTCGGGCGGCCGGGATCTGGCCTTGGTGTTGCTGCCCCTGCTCAACGATCTGCGGTCGGTGCGCGGCAGCCCCTTGCTCTCCGAGGGAACGCTGCTCCTGCTCAATCTGAAATCCGATCAGCCGGCGCAGCCGCAGGTACAGCGGCTGGGCGAGCAATCGATATCGGTGGCGCAATGGGCGCGGCGCCTGCGGCCGCGTTTCCAGATCGGCCTTTTGGGGTACATCCGCGGCGAGCGCACCGTACAAAACCTCGAGATCCTGGCGAAGGTGGCCGAAAAGCTCGAGCAGGTCGCCACCACCCAACCGGTCTTTCAGCTGTGGTGGGTGACGGGCGCCATCCTGGAGGCAGTCCGCGCCAACGGTCTCGAAGGCAGCGCGACCTTAAAGCGCTTGCTGGGTCAAGCGGACCGGCAAATCAAGGCGTTGTACGAACTCGGCGAGGCCCGCTACTGTGCAGATCCTCCGGTCGATTTACTGAATAACCTGCTGTACTACGTCGCACGCGCCACCACCGGCAGCGGCCGGATCGCCGCGGTGCGCGCCTCCTTCAAGCTCTCCGAGCTCCTGCCGGTCGACGATTCGATCGAGCAGGAGCGAGAGAGCCTCTCGGCGCCCAGCGTGAAATTGATGCGCACGGTCGCAGCCGCCATCAAGGAGGATCTGTCCAAGGTCAAGGACGTTCTGGATATCTTCGTGCGCCGCGGCGGAGGCCGCAGCGACGAACTCGCCCCGCAACTCGAGCTGCTGAAGAAGATCAGCGACACGCTCGGGGTGTTGGGGCTCGGGGAGTTGCGGCAGCGCGTCCAGGAAGAGATTGCAGACCTCGCCGCGATCGTCGCCGACGGCAAGGCTCCGCCCGAGGAGTCGCTGATCAAGGTGGCGGGAGTGCTGCTTTCCGTCGAAGACAGCCTCGACGATCAGCTCGTGCGCCTCATTCTACCGCCGTCCGCGGATGTGCCGTCCGACGCGTCGCCGGATGCGCCGCCGGCCCCAGCCCACGGCGATCAGGATCAGGAATTCAAGCTGGTCAGCGAAGCCGTATTACGCGAGTGCATCGTCAACATGGCGCGCATCAAGGAAGCCGTGTCCATTGCCGTGCAGAAACCCGGCGATTCTCCCGCTCAGGGCCTCGACAACGTGCCGCAACTGCTGCGTGGCATTACGGCCGGCCTCCTGATGCTGGGCAAGGGCAGGGCGGTGGAGTTGATGGAGGCGATCGGCGCGCAGGTGCGCCGGCTGATCGAACCCGGCGCACCTGCGCCGGACGCCATCCGCCTGGAAAGGGTGGCCGACGCCATCGTGAGCATCGAGTACTACATGGAGACGGTGCAAAGCGGGCGCACCGACCCGTGGTACATGCTCGACAACGCCGAGATGTGTATCAGGACGTTGGAGGAGGAAGCGCCGTCGCGAGTCCCGAACATCGGCGTCTCGAGCAGCGACGCGGCCCAGACCATCAAGCTCGACCCGGCTGAGACCATTGCACTTGAGCGCACCAAGCGCGCGCATGCGGCCACCCATCCCTTGATCGCGGTACCGGAGCCGGAACCGGTGGACCCGCAATTCGTCGAGTTGTTCATCGAGGAGGCCAAGGAAGAAATTGCATCGATTCAAAAGAGCTTCCCGCAGTGGGACCAAAATCCCATGGACCAGGATTCACTGGCCCTGATGCGCCGCAGCTTCCATACCTTGAAGGGCAGCGGCCGCATGGTCGGTGCCCGTTCGATCGCGGAATTCGGCTGGGCGATCGAGAATTTGCTCAATCGGATCATCGACAAGACACTGACGCGCACGCCGGGAATGATGACGCTGTTGCGCAACTCGGTGGCCGCCCTGCCGCCACTGGTGGAGCAGTTGGAAACCGGCCGACAGACGCCCGTGCCGACCGAGGCGCTGATGGCCCGGGCATTCGCATACGCCGACGGCCGCGAGGCCGATCAGGGCACCGTGACTGTGACGCAGGAGGAGACGGGATCGTTGCCCGCACCTCCGGCACCTGCCCCGCCTGCCGCGCCCACCACACCTGCCGCACGCGCAGCCGCGCCCGCGCCGCCGCGCGCCGCCGCTGCACCGCCCGCAATGGATCCGGTGCTGCACGAGATTTTCAGCAAGGAGACTTCGAGCCACCTGGCCGAAATTCGCGAATACTTGCGCAAGCGCACCGGTCAGCCGGCGCCGCACGATTTACCCGAACCCGTGTATCGCGCCATTCACACCTTGAGCGGCAGCTCGAAGATGGCCGAGGCGCGCCACGGCATCCGAATCACCGAGCCGCTCAATAAGGTGATGCGCAAGGTATTCGAGAGCGGGCATGGACTGTCCGACTCGGGGTTGGCGACTCTGGCCAATGCAGTTCGCGCGATCGATAACGTGATATCGCATATCAACGAATCGACCGCATTTTTCCCGGAACAACCACTGCTGCTCTCGCGGTTGCTCGAGATGGAGACGGATCTCGATGCCGCCATTGCGCGCGAGGCCATCGAGACCAGTGGATCGGCCGTGGTTCCGGCACTCGTCGTTGCCGCGCGCGAAGCGGCGGCCGCACCGCCGCCAGTCGCGGCGGCAGCGCAGGAAGCAGCGGCTGTGCCGCCAATAGCGGCTGTGCCGCCGGAAGCTGCGGCTGCGCCGGCCGCGGAGGAGTTCGATCACGAGATCGCGAATATCTTCAGCGAAGAAGCGACCGAACTGCTCGAGGCTGCTGAAATCTCGCTGACCGCATGGAATCGCGACCGCAAGAGCAAGGAGCGCGTCGTCGAGCTGCAGCGCCAATTGCATACCCTCAAAGGCGGCGCCCGGATGGCCGGCATCACCGCCATGGGGGATTTGAGCCATGAACTCGAGACCCTGGTGATACAGATCGACGGCGGCAGCGTGGCCGGCGACGATCACGCCCACGCCGTCATGCAGGCCAGCCTCGATGAGCTCGCGCGCATGCGGGACCTCGTCAGCAACGGTACGCTGCCGGGCGGCGCAACGGCGCTTATCGCACAAGTTCGCGGTTTGGCGACGCCGGCGCGAACTCCCGCCGCCGCGCCGCCGTCGATTCCAGCGGCACCCGCCGCCGCTGCTCCGTCTCCCATGGCGAGCGCGCCGCCCGCACCGGCCGTATCCCGCCCGGCTGCGCCTGCGCCCGTGGCGGCGCGGCCTGCCGCACCGTCGCGACCCGCACCTGCGCCGCCGCCCGCGGCCGCGGCGCCTCTCGAACTGTCGGCGTCCTTCGATCGGCCGCCGGAGCCTGCTGCGGCCGCCTTGAGCGAAGATTCGGCGGTGAGCCTTGAACTGTCCAGTGCTCCGGTACTGCCCGGGCGCGAGAGCGTCCCGGCGGAACGCGTGGAGATGGCGCGCGTCGATGCGGACCTGCTCGACACCATGCTGAACAATGCCGGAGAGGTGAGCATCTTCCGGGCGCGCCTCGATCAGCAAGTGAACTCCATCGACTTCAATCTGGCGGAGTTGGCACGCACGGTGACGCGCCTCAAGGAACAATTGCGCGGTCTGGAGATGGAGACCGAAGCGCAGGTCCTCAACCGGCATCAGGACGTGGAACCGCGCCGCGACGACTTCGATCCTCTCGAGCTGGACCGATATTCGTCTCTTCAACAATTTTCGCGCGCTCTCGCCGAGACCTCGGGCGACGTGGCGAGCATTCAGGGATTGCTCGAGACCTTGACCCGCGAAGCGCAGAATCTGCTCACCCAGCAGTCGCGAGTGATTACCGAGCTGCAGAACAGTCTCATGCGGACCCGCATGGTGCCCTTCCAGCGGCACGTGCAGCGCCTCACGCGTCTGGTGCGGCAGGCAGCGAACGACACCGGCAAGCGGGCGGAACTCGTGGTTCAGGGGGCCGCCGCGGAGCTTGACCGGCAGATGCTGGAGCGCATGGTTCCTCCGCTCGAGCACATGCTGCGCAATGCCGTGGTGCACGGCATCGAGCCTGCGGAGCGCCGCACGGCGCTCGGTAAGCCGGATGTCGGCCGCATATCCATCAGCCTCGAGCGCGACGGTGCCGAGGTCGTGATCGTGGTCGCCGATGACGGCTCGGGCATCAACGTCCGGCTGATTCGCGAGAAGGCGATCTCTCTCGGCCTGACGGACCCGCAGGCAAAACTCACCGATGAAGAAGCCGTGCAGCTCATTTTGGAGCCCGGCTTCAGCACCGCCGGCCACGTCACGCAGGCGGCAGGACGAGGGGTCGGCATGGACGTCGTGGCCACCGAGGTGAAGAAGCTCGGCGGCGGGCTGTTCATCGATACCACCCTCGGCAAGGGTTCGCGCTTCACGATCCGCCTGCCCTTCACCCTGGCGATCAGTCAGGCCCTGATCGTGCGCGTCGGCGAGGAGGCCTATGCGCTGCCTCTGGCGACGGTCGAAGGTGTGGTGCGTCTGCCGCGTAACATCGTGTCCAGGCACCTGGGCAAGGACGCGCCGCCGTTCGACTATGGCGGCCAGAAATACCGCTTCCAGCAGCTGGGCTCATTCGTGGGGTTGGGCGCCACGCGCCTTCCCGAGTCGGATGTATCCATTTCAGTGGTGCTGATCCGCGCGGGCGAGCACTCCACGGCCCTGGTGACGGATGAATTGGTAGGCAGCCGCGAAATCGTCGTGAAATCCCTGGGGCCGCAGATATCGGGCATCCGCGGCATCGCTGGCGCCACGATTCTGGGCGACGGCCGCATCGTCATCATTCTCGACATGGGTTCGTTGGTGCGCTCCGAATGGCGCGCGCGTCCGACCGAAACGATGGTGCTGGATCAGCGCGATCGGCGCACCTTCGCGCTGGTGGTCGATGACTCCATCACGGTGCGCCGCGTGACCCAGAGATTGCTCGAGCGCAACGGCATGCGGGTGCTGACCGCCAAGGACGGAGTCGACGCCGTGTCGCTGCTGCAGGAGAACCTGCCCGACATCATATTGCTCGACATCGAGATGCCGCGGATGGACGGCTACGAAGTCGCCGCCCATGTCCGCAACGACCCGCGCCTCAAGGATATTCCGATCGTGATGATCACCTCACGGGTCAGCGAGAAGCATCGCGCGCGGGCCATCGAGCTCGGCGTCGACGACTACCTCGGCAAACCGTACCAAGAAAGTCAGCTGCTCGACGCCATCGAGCCGCTCGTCAATCGCCGCAGCGCGGTCGCGAGATAGATCAGTGTCCGATTTGCGCGACGAACTCTATAGCTTGCTCGTGCCGCTGGCAGGAGAACGACTGATCGTGCCGCGCGCGTGTGTCGCCGAGGTCATCGGCTATCAGCCGCCGGCCGAAATGACCAATGCGCCGCCCTGGTACTCAGGGTTGGTGAGCTGGGGCGGACGCAGTGTGCCGGTCGTTTCCTTCGAGGGGGCATTCGGCCAAACTTTGCCCGCCGTCTCCAGCCGCACACGCATCGTCGTCTTTCACGCAACCGGCGGCAAACTGCAGTGCGGCTACTTCGGCATGCTGACCCAGGGGTTTCCGCAACTCGTGCGCGTGAACGCCGACGTGGTGCGGCCGGATCCAACGCGGAGCTTTCCGGAACGCTCTCCCGTCATCTGCCAGGTACGTATGATCAACGAAACGCCGCTGATCCCTGATCTGGAGCGCTTGGAGCAGATGATCGCCGAGGAAACTTCGGTGATGCCCACCTGATAGGCGTCGCCCGAGAGGCCTGCTAGGCTCCCGGGCATGGCCTTGAATCACTTGAAGCTCGTGCGATGCGATTGAGTTGTACGAGGCTCGCACTGCTGATTTTTTTGTCGGCGTTCTCCTACATTGCGAACGCCGCCGATCCTCAAGGGTACAAGGTCGATATCGTCTCCACGGGGAACGGCGAGATGGACGCGACGCTCAAGTCCTCCTCCGACTTGTCGTCGCTGCGTACGTCGGCGCCCGTCAGCCCATTCGGGCTGATCGCCCGCGCCCGCAGCGATATCGACCGCCTCACGACGGTGCTCGAAAGCTACGGTTACTATCAGAGCGCTGTGGCGATCAAGATCGCCGGCACGCCGCTCAAGGATCCGGGACTGCGCGACACTCTGAGCGCGCTGCCGAAGGGCAGCGAGCCCCGGGTCGAGGTCGCGTTCACCCTGGGGCCGCTTTACCATCTGGGCAGGATCGACATCGACGGCGAACTGCCCGAATTCGCGCGGGACAAGCTGGGCCTCCGCATGGGCGACCCGGCGGTGGCCTCGACGGTACTCGCGGGGGGCGCCCGTCTGCAGAGCGAACTCCAGGAGAAGGGTTATGCTTTCGCAAAGGTGGACGCGCCGGTCGCCTACGAGGCGGCCGATGCGCCCGTGCTCGATCTCTCGTTTCATGTGGTGACGGGGCCGCGCGTGAATGTCGGCGACATCCATATCGAGGGCCTGAAACGGACGCACGAATCCTTGCTGCGGAGCACGCTGCGGTTGCGTACGGGGGAGCCGTTTCGGATCAGCGCAGTCGAACGCGGGCGGCGTGATCTGCTCGCGCTCGGCGTCTTCAGTCAAGTCATCGTGCAGCTCGGAACCGCCGTCGACGATTCAGGCGGCGTGCCCATCACCTTCAAGGTACGCGAGCGCTCGCGCCATGCGGCGACGGTGAGCGCGGCGTATTCCAGCGACCTCGGCGGCAGCGGCGGCGTCACATGGACGGACCGCAATCTGTTCGGCAACGCAGAAACCTTGAACTTGGCCGCGCGGGTGATCGATCTCGGGGGCAGCGATACCACGGGAGTGGGCTACGATACCAGCGCCAAATTTTCCAAGCCCGATTTCCTGGTCCGCGATCAGTCGCTGCAGGTAACCGTCGGCGCACTCAAACAGTCGCTACAGGCGTACGATCAGACCGCGACCAGCGCGAGTGTCTCGGTACTGCGCAAGTTGTCGGGTATTTGGAACGTCAGCGTCGGAGTGACGACGACGACGGAGAAAATCATTCAGCCGGTGGACGATGTGGTCGTCATGGGTGTGGTAGTCGTTCCGTCGAAACCCTACTACTACACGTTGGTAGCGCTGCCGCTGATCGTCAGCTACGACTCCACCGATCTGCCCACACCGCTCGACGATCCGCGCCACGGATTTCGCGGTTCGTTGACTCTCACGCCGACTGTCGCGATCGGACATCCGAATTCGACTTTCATCATCGAACAACTGCAGGTCGCCGGATACTTTGACTTGAACTCAGCGCTCGGCACCGATCCCGGGCGCAGCGTACTCGCCGCCCGCGCGCTGGCGGGTATCGCCAAGGGAGCGGGCGAGTTCAGCCTGCCGCCCGATCAGCGATTCTACGGCGGAGGCAGCGCGACCATCCGGGGGTATCGGTACCAATCGGTCGGTCCCGTTTTCCCTGGTACCGAAGATCCGATCGGCGGCACCGAGATCGAGGCCGCCAGCGTGGAATTCCGGCAACGCCTCGGCGGAAATTTCGGTGCCGCCGCGTTCGTCGACGGCGGTGAGGTGACTGCCAGCGCGCGCGACGCGCCGAGTGCCTTTCGCATCGATGTGCCGAATACCTTTCGCATCGGCGTGGGATTGGGATTGCGGTACTACACGCCGATCGGTCCGGTCAGGCTCGATATTGCCGTGCCCACCAAACGCCGCAGCACCGATGACTCATTCGAGGTCTACATCGGACTGGGGCAGGCCTTCTGATGCGCCGTACGTTCAAGTTCATCGGCGCGGCGCTGGGCGGACTGCTGCTGCTCATCTTGGCTGTAGGCGGCGCGCTCGTCATCACCGGAAACACCGGCCCGGGCCGCGCCATGATCGAGCGGATGACTTCCCGCCTGACGGACGGCCGCGTCAAGTTGACCGGATTGGGCGGGTCCTTTCCGGCGCAATTGACCCTGGAGAAGCTGCAACTCAGCGACGACCGAGGAGTGTGGCTGACCGCCGAGAAGGTGTCGCTGCGGTGGACTCCGCCGGCACTGCTGCTGAACCGCCTGCAAATCGACAGCCTGCATGCGGCAATCGTCCTCATGGAGCGCCTGCCGGAGAGCTCGCCCGGCGCGCATACCGCTCCACCTTCCATACCCCACATCGATGCCGCGATGGTATCGATCGACGAGCTGAAACTCGGGCCGCAGTTGGCCGTCATTCCGGCGCCGCTGGCGGTGCAGGGTTCTGCTCACCTGCGCTCGCTCACCGACATGTTCATCGACTTGGGTGCCCACGCCATCGGCAGCGCCGGTGCCTATGCCCTGCATCTGCAATTCGATCCGAAGCGCATGGACGCGGTGCTCAAACTGAATGAGCCGGCCGGGGGTCCGTTGGAGAACCTGCTGCAGCTGCCGGGTTTGGGAGCGCTGGCTGCGACGGCGAATTTGAGCGGACCGCGCTCGGCCGAGCGCCTGGATTTGTCGATCGATGCCGGTGCCTTGCATGGCAGCGCGCACGGAGATGCCAATGTGGACGAGCTGTCCGGGGATTTGGAATTCGCGTTCCAGTCGACGGCGATGAGCCCTCGGAGCGACCTCAAATGGAACAGCGCGGTCCTGAAGGGCCGCTGGCGCGGCAGCATCGGCGCGCCCACGGCCGACGGACACCTCGACGTCGATCAGTTGCAGCTGCCGGGCGGTACGCAGCTCGCCATGCTCCGCGCCGATCTGAGTTCGAGCGGTGGGACCGTGGCGGTAAAAGCCCTGGTCGGCGGACTGCGGCCACCTGAGCCTGCGCTTCAGCTGCTGAAGGACTCGCCGATGACGATCGATGCGGCGATTCACCTGAACGAACCCGGGCGGCCCGTCGACGTCGTCGCGGCACATCGCCTGTTTACCCTGCAAGCGCGCGCTGAGACGCACGCAGCACTGAAAACCGGCCGGCGGGACGCGAGCGTGGAGCTGCGTTTGGCGGACTTGGGCCCATGGGCGGCGCTGGCCGGCATGAAGGTCCGCGGCACTGCCGTCGTCAAGGCGAGACTACAGAGCGGCGATGAGTCCATCCACGGCGTTGTGGATGCGAGCGCGGTCCTTGCCGGCGCACCGGAGAGTTGGTCCGCAGTCGTGGGCCCTCGCCCCACGCTGCAACTCTCCGGTGCGCTGGCGGATTCCGCCATAACTCTCGAGAGCCTGAAATTGTCGGGCCGGGCGGTTTCGCTGACCGCCAGCGGCAGCGTCCTGCGTCCGGCAGCCGCCGGCCTCAATCAAGGCCCCTGGATCTTGAGCTTGCCTTGGAATCTCAACATCACTGACCTCTCGATGGTGTCGCCCACGCTTGCAGGCACGCTCAAGGCGAGCGGCCTGTTGCAGGGACCGACCACCGGTATGACGGGCACGGCACATTTGTCCTCCGCGCTTTCGATCGGGGGTACACCCACGGGCCTCCTGAGCGCGGACGCAAATCTGCGCGGTCTACCCACTGCACCATCCGGCACGATCGCAGCGCACGGCATGTTGGATGAGGCGCCGCTCGACGTCGATATCGACCTGGCGCGAAGCGGGGCGGGGGTGCCGCGAGCGGTCATTCGCCGGGCGGAATGGAAGAGCGCCCACGTGGATGGCGACATCACCTTGGGCTCAGGCATCGCGCAAACACGCGGACAGCTGCACGTAAAAATGGAACAGCTGCAAGACCTGCGGCACCTGCTGGGCAGCGACATTGCCGGGAACCTCGCAGGAACCGTGGAGCTCAAGCCGGACGAGGGGCGCACCCGCGGACACCTGCAGTTCGCGGCACGGGAATTGAAGATTGGACGATTTGCGGGCAACGTCGAGGCAACGGGCGACGGATTCACGAATGCATTGGCGCTCAAGGTGGGCGTCCAGATTCCCAAGTTAAGCGGCACACCGGCGAGCCTGTCGGCTGCCGGGATTCTCGATCTCGACTCGCGCTCGCTCACCGTGTCGAGCGCGGTGATGACCTATCGGGCACAGGATGTGCTTCTCAAGTCGCCGGCACGAATCACCTTTGCCGACGGCGTGGCGGTCGATGAATTGAAGCTCGGCGCGCAGCAAGCGCAGTTCCTGCTCGAGGGCAGCATTTCACCCGCCCTCGATTTGCGAGCATCGCTGCGGCACGTGGATCCCTCGCTCATCAATGCATTCGCCCCGGGATCGCTGGCCGCGGGCACGATCGAGGCGAGCGCCCGGCTGCAAGGCACCGTGGCGTCGCCCACCGGCCAAGTCAGCATGACGGCGATGGGCATGCGCATGGCAAACGAGGCGGCGCTCGGTCTGCCGGCGGTCGACCTCAAGGCCACCGCGGAGTTGATGGGGGATACCGCCGACATCGATGCGCGGCTCAGCGCCGGTACGGCCTCGCAGCTCAACGTCGGGGGCCGGGTGGCTCTGGCGACCGACGGTGCCCAGGACCTCAAGATCAAGGGCAATCTCGACATGGGATTGCTCAATCCGCTGATCGAAGGCAGCGGCCAACACGCGAGCGGCGAGCTTAAAGTCGATGCATCCGTGGCGGGAAGCCTGGCGGAGCCGCAGATCGTCGGCACGATCAGTCTCGAGAAGGGGTCCTTCTCCAACTATGGCCGCGGCGTCAGCATCAGCGACATCAGCGCTGAAATCGTCGGCGCAGAGGGGCAGCTTCAAATCAAGAGCTTTACGGCGTCCGCCGCGCCGGGGACTCTGTCGATGAAGGGTACGGTCGGGGTGCTGCAACCCGGGTTGCCGGTGAATCTCGAAGTCACGGCCAAGAATGCGCAGCCCATCGCCAGCAAAATGGTAACGGCCAATTTCAACGCGGATGTGCGCATCAAGGGCACCGCGCGCGAGCGGCTCGACATTACCGGAAGCGTGGACCTGAATCGGACGGTGATCGGGATCGTGGGCGCGCTACCCCCCAATGTCGCGGTGCTCGACGTGCGCAGGCGGGGCAAGGCGCCCCCCGCGCCGCAGCCCAAGCAGCTCGTGATCGGGTTGGATGTGAGTTTGGAAGCGCCCCGGGAAATCCTGGTGCAGGGGCGCGGCCTCGACGCCGAACTCGGCGGGGAACTGCACATCACGGGAACGACGGATGCGCCGCTGGTGAGCGGAGGTTTCGATCTGGAGCGCGGCAACTTCTCGCTCGCCAGCAGCCGGCTCAATTTCACGGCCGGCCGCGTCAGCTTCGACGGTGCGGGCCTCCGCAACAAAATCGATCCGACCTTGGATTTCACCGCGACTACCTCGGCGGGAGACTCGATCGTTTCCCTGCACATCACGGGTTATGCGGACTCTCCGCAATTCGAGTTCACCAGCACCCCGGCGCCGTTGCCTCCCGACGAGATCATGGCCCGGCTGCTGTTCGGAGTGAACGCCGCTCAGCTGTCGGCGCTGCAATTGGCGCAAATCGGCGCGGCGCTCGCTTCCATGAGCGGCGTGGGCGGCGATGGGGGCCTGAACCCGCTGGTCAAATTGCAGAAGAGCTTGGGATTGGATCGATTGACCGTCGGCGCGGCGACGGGCACATCCGCCAACGGAACCGCGAACAGCGGTGCGAGCATCGAAGCCGGGCGCTACATTTCACGCCGCATTTATATCGAAGCGCGGCAGAACACCACGGGCGGCAGCCAACTCGAAACCGATGTAGACCTGACCAAGCATCTGAAGCTGCAGACGCGACTGGGCAACGGCGTCGCTTCGGCACAGGGAACCACGCCGGAGAACGATCCGGGCAGCAGCGTGGGACTGTCTTATCAGTTCGAATACTAAAAAGTGAGGTAAACGATGACATTCTCCAGAGAGCCACGTATTCACTGCGTTTCGATCATGACGCTTCGGCCGACCCAGATCACCGTCGGAATGCGCGAAGTGAAGGCCAAGCGCAAGAGCTGGCGCGAGCACCCCGATCGGAAGAAGGCGGATTTCCTCGGCAACCATTTGATTCCCGTCATCTGGGGTCCGAAGGAGGAATACTACGTCATCGATCACCACCACCTGACGCTGGCGCTGCACCAGGAAGGGGTCAAGGAAATTGCGACGACGGTAGTGGCCGATCTGCGGCGATTGCCGCGCGAGGCCTTCTGGGTTTTTCTGGACAACCGCGGCTGGCTTCACCCCTTCGATGAGCATGGTCGCCGGCGCAGTTACGACGACTTGCCGAAGCGAATACCGGCGATGGTGGATGATCCATATCGCAGTCTCGCCGGCGAGGTGCGCAAGAGCGGCGGCTGTTCGAAGGAAACGACTCCGTTCAGCGAATTCCTGTGGGCGGACTATCTGCGTCGCCGGCTGAAGCGCAAGCTGCTCGTCGACGACTTTCCGGCCGCGCTGGTGCGCGCGCTGAAGCTCGCCAGGAGCAGCGATGCGGATTTCCTACCCGGCTGGTGCGGACCCATCGCCTAGCAACCGCTTACGCTAGTGCAGCAAGCCGAAAACGGCGACCCCGGCCGTGGTGCCGACGAATACTTTGCCATCGGCGACCGTGGGCGTGATGAACTTGTTGCCGGCGCCGAATTGATCGCGATTGCCGGCGGCCTGATTGCTGTTGTACAGCTCGCTGCCGAGATTCGCGGCGTCGTAGGCGTGGAGCACCGCTGGATTGGAGTTCTCGTGCGCCCAGACGATGGCGTTCGCCGTCCCGTTGGCGGAGACGCTGGGCGCGGTGCCGGGGTAGGCGAACTGCGTCGCAGTCTGGGATCCGGGAGCGCTCACGAGCTTGGCGTTCGATATCGCAAACGCCTTCAGCGTGCCTCCGGAATCGGCGTAGTACACCGTCTGGTTGAAATAGGCGGGCGTCGACCAGATACCCCCGGGCAGAGCCCCGCTCAGCTCCTGCCAGATTTGGCCGTTGCCGGAAGCATTGAATTTGCCCATGGAGTCCCGATTGACCAGGTAGATATTTCCGTCCTTGCCCGCGCCGATCACCAGGTGCCTGACGGTGTTGGTCGAGTCGGTCAAATCCGGCAGCAGCATCTCCCCGCCCGAGCCTAGGTCCTGGTCCCCGTTCGACTCGGCGACTTCGTTGAACATGGTGAAGTAGTCTGCCACTGCCAACGTACCGCCCGCGGTTGACAATTTGAGAAAGGAGTTGCCGTAATCCTGACCTTGCGGAAAGCCATTGGCGTCGAGGGTTGTTTCGAACACGCCGTTCGCCGTCAGCAAATAGATATTCCCCGCCGCATCGACGGCCGGCCCGCCGCCGCTCATCCAGATCGCCGGTCCCGCGCCGCCGCTGTTCGGCGCGACGTTGAGCACAGCGGTGCGGGACAGCGTGGTTTCGGAATAGGCAATAATCCAACCGAAGTAAGGGGCAATGTCGCAGTGTGAAGTCCAATTGGTGTACAGGGTGCCGTTCAGCAGCAGCAATGCCGCCCGCTCTTCGTACTGGCCGGGGCTGAACGTGGTCGAACCGCCGCCGGCGGCCGGAAAGGTGGCGGCGATCTCGATGGGACCGTTCAGCATCTCGGCACCGGTGGTGAGGTCCAGGGCGTGCAAGCGCTGGTGATAGTTTCCAGAGGCATCCTTCGACATGGCGACGACGAAGATGATGCCGTGCGCACCCGCGGCGCGATCGACGACCGGAGTCGAGGTGATGCCGATCTCCGGGACCACTTGATTGCATCCGCGCGCATCGCTCAAGGATTCGCCCGTCGCGAGCAGCGACATGTGCCAGAGCACGGACCCGGTATCGGCGTCGAAGGCGTACACCGAATCGTGCTCGGTCGCGGCGAACACCGTATTGTGCGCTGCGCCCGAGACGCTCAGCTGCGACACATACAGCGGCTGGGCGTCGACCTTTCCGTCCACCGGCAGGACGCGCAGCAAGCCGAAGCTCGACGAGGTTACATTCGCCGGAGTCAACGTCGACTCCGAAAGATTCTGACCGCTGCGGCTCAGGTCGTTCTTGTAGGTGAGCACGTCGGTTCCCACGGGCGGGGGCGTGGAAGATGAGGGCGGAGGGGGCGGTGCAGCCGTGGTCACGGTTGCCGGGCTGACGCCGCCGCCGCCGCATGAGGCAATCATCATGCATGCCGTTACACCGAGCAGTGGGCGAAACTTCGGGTTCATGGGCCGGCCTCCCGTTGTATGGGGAAACTAGACCACGCGCGAGTTCGGAGCAACGTGTGGTCGTTCGGATACAGGTGGGGTTTACATATCGCCGAAGCGCGCCTGCAGCCATACCACCGCCGCGATGGCGGCCGTCTCGGTGCGTAATACACGAGGCCCGAGGCCTCCCTGGGAATATCCGCATACTCGAAACGCTTCCAGCTCGTCGGATGTGAATCCGCCTTCGGGTCCGATCGCGACCTGCGCGTCGGCGACGGCGAGCTTCGCCCATCCGCCGTTCAGTGCCGCGGCGGGTGGCCCTTGATCGGCCGCGCAGTGCGGCTGCGGCGCAGACTCCGGTTCGAACACGAGCCGGGGCCCCGCGCCCGGCACCGACCTTCCGAGGTAGTTGAGCAGTGGCTGCACCGTCTCGATGACCGGCAGGCGATTGCGGCCGCATTGCTCGCACGCACTCACCGTCACGGCCCGCCAATGATTCGCCTTGGATTGCGCTTGCGCCGCATCGAGCCTCACGACGCTGCGCTGGCTCAACACCGGTACGATGCGCGCGACGCCGAGCTCCGTCGCTTTTTGAACGATGAAATCCATCCGATCGCCGCGCGGCACACATTGCACGAGCGTGATGGCGAGCGGCGATTCCCTGTCGACCGGGCGTGCGTCGCCGACGAACGCCGATATGCGTGAGCCGCGCACCTCCTCGATCGATCCGCCGAACTCACGGCCGTCGCCGTTGAAAAGAATCAGCTCATCGCCGCTGCGCGCCCGCAACACCTTTGCCAGATGGGATCCGGTTTCGCGGGGCAGCTCGACGACACTTCCCGAGGTCAATGCGGCCTCGACATAGACACGCGTCAGGCGCATGTCGCGAACTCGATGCGATTTTCGAGGATGGCGTTCATGTAACCGGAATTGTCGCATATGCTAGGAGCCTGTTCAGACAGGCTATCCGGCATCGGCAACCAGGAGGACGCGTGCTTTGTGGGTCGATCTCGAAACGGGGCTGCTGCAAGGCGCGAGACACATCGCTTCGCCCAACTGTGATGCGCGGCCGGAAGGGGTAGAAGCGGATCTGATCGTCGTGCACGGCATCAGTCTGCCGCCCGGAGAATTCGGCGGCCCCTGGATCGAGCGGCTGTTCACCAATTCCCTGCCGGCCGACGTGCACCCGTACTTCGCCGAAGCGGGCTCGCGGCGAGTGTCCGCCCACCTGGTGCTCATGCGCGACGGCACCGTGACGCAATACGTCAAGTTTACCGAGCGCGCCTGGCACGCGGGCGTGTCCATTTATAGGGGCCGCGAGGCCTGCAACGATTTCTCGGTTGGGATAGAGCTCGAGGGAACCGACACGCTGCCGTACGAGGCCGCGCAATATGACGCGCTGGCGCGGGTGGTGGCCGCCCTTAGCTCCGCCTATCCACGCCTGTCCGCCGACCGCATCGTCGGCCACAGCGATATCGCTCCCGGGCGAAAGACTGATCCCGGAGAGGCTTTCGACTGGCCGCGCGCCCACCGACTGATCGCTGCGGCGGCGTCGCCGCCCCGCTACGGCAAAACCTGAATAGGCCCGTCGGCCGGCCCCGCAAGCGCCCCCCAGGCGTGAACTCGATCACGTTATCAATCGGCCCAAATACGGGACGAAACCAGCAGTATTGCCCGCTAAAGCCGACACTTAGAGGAGATGCAACCCACCCTTAAGGTCCAGGAGGACGATTGATTCGCTGGTTCGCGGACCTTCCCATCGAGCGCAAGCTGCGCGTGGTCATCGTGGTGCCGGCAATCGCCGTCTTCGGCGTGGCGATGTTCGTGCACGTCGGGATGAATTTGCTGCACATTCGCGACGACCTGCAATGGAGCGCCGCGCGCGTGGCCCGGGTCACGGGTGTGAACACCATCGAAGCGCTGCAGCTCGGGGACGACAAGGCGGCGCTCAAGGCGATGGGCGCCTTTCGCGACGAATGGCTGTCGAGCGATGCCGAAGTACTGGGACCGGACGGTCAGGAGCTAGCGAGCTTCCACCGCGCCGACAACGAGGCGCGCCTGGCGCCGGCGGCCGCGCCGGGATCACGTGCAGCGGCGTCTGCGGTGCCCTACGTCGATCCGCAGCACCCGCGGCTCTATCTGGAGGGCGGGCAGCTTCACATCATCGCGGCCGTCGAGCGCAATCACAGAATAGAGGGATTCGTCCGCATTCTCGTGCCGTCCGACGTGCTGTATCAGGACTGGCGCGGCTACTTCTTCATCACGCTGGCGGCCATAGCGGCCGCGGTGCTGACTGCATACTGGCTCGCCGCCCGTCTGCAACAGCAAATCTCGGGACCCATCGTCAATTTGGCGCACACCATGCAGCGCGTCTCGCAGGAAGAAGACTACAGTCTGCGGGTCGAGCGCAACTCTGAAGACGAAGTCGGTTCACTGATCGACGGCTTCAATCGAATGCTGGGACAGATCCGGCATCGCGATTCGCGGCTGGAGAAGTACCGCCAATTCCTCGAGCAGCAAGTCGAGGAGCGCACCATCAATTTGGGCAATGCCAACCTGGAGTTGAAGCTTGCCATCGGCGAAGCCACCCGCGCCAAGGAGGCGGCGGAGCGGGCCAGCAGCGCCAAGAGCGAGTTTCTCGCGCGGATGAGCCACGAAATCCGCACGCCGATGAACGGCGTCATGGGCATGTCTGAGCTTCTGCAGGCGACCGAGCTTACGCCGCGGCAGCGGCATCTTTCGGAAACCATCTCGCACTCCGCCGAAGCATTGCTGCAGATCATCAATGACATCCTGGATTTCTCGAAGGTCGAGGCCGGCAAGCTCGAGCTCGAGCGCGTCGAATTCGCCCTGCGCGAAGCCGTGGAAGAAACCATCGAGATCTTTGCGGCCCGGGCTCACGCGAAGGGATTGGAATTGGCGTGCGCGGTCGGGCTGGACGTGCCCGGCACAGTACGCGGCGACCCCATGCGCCTGCGGCAGGTCCTGACCAACTTCGTCGGCAACGCCATCAAATTCACGGATTCCGGAGAGGTCGTCGTGCGGGTTCGAGCCATCGATGACGACGGGCTGCTGCGCTTCGAGGTCGTCGATACGGGCATCGGCATTTCGCAGGAGGCGCAGGCGCATGTATTCAACGCCTTCAACCAGGCCGACTCGTTCACGACCCGCAAGTACGGCGGTACCGGACTGGGATTGGCCATTTGCCGGGAGCTCGCCACGCTGATGGGCGGAGAGATCGGCGTTCGCAGCGGCGTCGATCGCGGGTCCACATTCTGGTTCGAAGTGCGTCTGGAACCGGTGGCCGATGCCGCTCCCACGCTGACGCGCCTGCCGCGCATGAACCTGGCCGGGCTGCGTGCCCTCATCGTCGACGACAACACCAGCAGCCGAGAAATCCTGCAGCAGCATCTCAAGTCCTGGGGCGTCGAGGTTGTCTCCGCGGAAACCAGCGCCGCGGCTCTGGCCGCGCTGGATGCCGCCGGAGCGAGTTTCGACTTCGGACTGCTGGACGATCAAATGCCGGGCATGGGCGGAATCGAACTGGCGGGGCTCATCCGACAAGATGCCCGCTGGTCGGATCTTCGGCTCGTTCTGCAAAGCTCGAGGGACGACCGCGACGGCGGCTCCGAAGCCTCTCGATTGTTCGCCGCCATTCTCACCAAGCCGCTGCGGCGTGCGCAGCTCTTCTCCTGCGTTTCGCGGGTAATGACATTGCAGCCGGGAACCACCGCCGCGGACGCACCCGCGCCGGGCCCGGGGCCGGCGGCTTCGCGGCCTTCCACCGGACCCAGGATTCTGCTCGTCGAAGACAACCCGGTGAACCGCGAGGTCGCCGTCGGCATGCTCGAAAGCCTGGGTTGCAGGATCGATGCCGCGGAGAACGGCTGGCTGGCCATCGAGGCCATGAATGTCACGACCTATGATGCGGTCTTGATGGATTGCCAGATGCCGGTCATGGACGGTCTGACCGCCACCGCGGAGATCAGACGCCGCGAACAGACCTCGGGTGCCGCGCGCGTGCCCGTCATTGCGCTGACGGCGAACGCCATGGAGGGCGACCGCGAACGCTGTCTGGCGGCCGGTATGGACGATTTTCTCAGCAAACCCTTCACCCAGCAGCAGCTGGCAACGCTGCTGCGGCGCTGGCTGGCCCTGCGGGCGCTGCCGGAGGCGGAGCGCCGCGATCTGTCCCGCGTGCCCTTGATCGACGCCGGCGTATTGCGGAACATCGCCGCGCTGGCGAAGCCGGCGCTGCTCAATTCGATGATCGATCTGTACCTGGAGCATTCGCCTAGCTTGATCCGCGCGATCGAGACCGCGGCGGCGAACCTGCAGGCTGACGTGCTTTCACAGGCCGTGCACACCCTCAAATCCAGCACGGCGAATCTCGGGGGCTCGCGCCTCGCCCTGGCCGCAAGGGAATGTGAGGCGCTGCTACGAGAAGGCGGAATCACCCAGGCCGCGCCGATGGTGCAGCGTATCCACCGCGAACACCAAGACTTCTGTGCGGCGCTGAGCCGCGAGCGTTCACCCGAAACAGCGCTGAAACAAGCATGAGCACCGAGAATCAAGGCATCAATCGGGCGACGGTACTCGTCGTCGACGACGACCCGGGAGCGCGGTTGCTGGTGGGCACGGCGTTGGAAATGGCGGGCTTTCGTGTCCTTACGGCGGCCGACGGTGCGGCGGCACTGGCGCAATTTCGGGAGAGTCCCGCGGATTGCGTGGTGCTCGATGTGGTCATGCCGGGCATGAGCGGCTTCGATGTCTGCAGCGCGCTGCGCGCGTTGCCGGATTGCCGTCATGTGCCCATATTGATGCAGACCAGCCTTGACGACATGGAGTCGGTCAACCGCGCATACAACGCCGGAGCGACCGATTTCTCATCCAAGGGCATCAACCCGATGCTGCTTGCTCAGCGCGTCAAGTTCCTGGTGCGGGCAAAGCAGACACAGGACCAATTGCGCGAGAGCGAAGCGCGGGTCCGCTACCTGGCCTACTACGATCCGCTCACCGCGCTGCCCAACCGCCAGCGCCTGCTGCAGATATTGGAGCAGCAGGTCGGGTGGGCGGCGCCTCGGCAACGCGGCCTCGCCGTGTTGATGCTCGACGTCGACAATTTCTCCCGCATCAACGACACCCAGGGGCAGGCATTGGGCGACGCACTGCTGAAGGAGGTCGCGCATCGCCTGCAGAGTTGCCTGCGAGACGCCCACGGTTCGGACCTGGTCGACGACCCCATCCAACCGAAGGACATCAGCGACTGGGTCGCGCGCACCGGCGGCGACGAATTCGCGCTGGCACTGCCGGGAGTGGCCGCGGCCGACGCCGCGCAGGTCGTGGCGCAGCGCGTGCAACTGGCCTTGGCTCGTCCGTTTGTCTTCGGCGAACAGGAGATCACGCTGTCCGCCACCATGGGAATCAGCCTCTACCCGGGCGATGCGGCCACTCCCGAAGCGCTCGTCAAGAATGCCGACGCGGCCATGCATCACGCCAAGAAGACGGGACAGGGAGGGATCGAGTTCTTCAATAAATCAATCAGCACGCGCGCCGCCAAGCACCTGTCCATGGAGGCCGATCTGCGCAAGGCGCTGGAGCGCGGAGAATTCACGTTGAATTATCAGCCGCGGCTGTCGCTGAAGGATCTGCGCGTCGAGGCTGTCGAGGCCTTGCTCAGATGGCGCCATCCGCAACGCGGCTTCGTCGCGCCCGCCGAGTTCATCCCGCTGGCCGAACAGAACGGCTTGATCGTCGAGATCGGCGACTGGGTGCTGCGCGAGGCGAGCGCGCAAGTGCGCCGGTGGCGCGACGCCGGAGCACCGCGCTGGCAGGTTGCCGTGAACGTGTCGGGCGTGCAATTTCGCGACGGCAGCCTGGTGTCGCGCGTATCGCGGGCCATCGATGCCGCCGGAATCGAATCGCGCATGATCGAGCTCGAATTCACCGAAGGCGCCCTGATCGAATATTCGACCGCGGTGAGCAAGGCGGTGAAGTCCCTCAAGGCGCTTGGTGTCGCCACGGCGCTGGATGACTTCGGCACCGGCTACAGTTCTCTGTCCTATCTGCGGCATTTTCCCATCGATACTCTCAAGATCGACCGGGTGTTCGTGCGCGATATCGCCTCGAAGAATGGAGGCAACGCGCCGCTGGTCGATGCCATCATCGCCATGGCCAAGAGCTTGGGATTGGCGACGGTGGCCGAAGGCGTGGAAACCGAAGCACAATGGCAATATCTCAAGACGCGGGACGCGAATCAGGTGCAGGGCTATCTGTTCTGCCGCCCCTTGGGGATATCGGAATTGGAGCGCTGGCATGCCGATTGGCTGCACGCGCATCAGCTGAATTCGGCTAGTGTCGCGTAAAGGCGTGAAACGCAGCGTGCGCGGCCCATCGCGCGCTCTCGAACATGGTCGCGAATTCAAAAGTGACGACGAATAGCGCGGCGTAGAAGCCCTGCGGCGATCGGCGCCCCCAGAGCAACATGCGGCCGGCGAGCCGCCGGTTCGCGGCGCTTGCGTTCGCGCAATACCCGATCAGCGCCCCCAACCCCACGCCGGCGAGGACGTCCGTAGGGTAGTGCATTCCATAGTAGACCCGCGGCAGACTGACGATGAAGACGGCGAAGAATAAAAGCGCCAATCCCAGACGCCAGGAAACGAACCACAGGCCGACCGCCAGGGCGGAAAACATCACCGCATGGTCGCTGGGAAAGGCGCTCCAGTCCACGAAGATCATGGAATCCGGCGCCGCGGGCCAGATCAAGTGCAGAGTGGGTTCGAACCGAGGCCGCAATCGGAACGGCAATGTCAGCGCCAGAGCCCGCGCCACAAATAACGCGGCGGCCGAGGCGATCATCGTGCAAAGCAAATGTTCGTGCGTGCGCTGCGTGCTCACGGGGTCCGATTGCCGGAACCAGTACCACCAGAAAATCGTCATGACGAACGCGCCGTTCGTGATATTGCCGTGCGACAGAATCTCCATGGCGCCATCGACGATGGCAGAATGCCCGACCAACGAGGTGAGCGGGCCGAGGATGATGTCGTCGATTCGAGTGGCGGTGCTGGACCACATGGCGAATTCGGCGCGGTTCTCTATTTCTTCGTTCGCCGCCAGACCACTTCCGCGCCGTGCTCGTGACGCGCGAGCACACGGGCCAGCACGAACAAGAGATCGGATAAGCGGTTCAAGTACTTGAGGGTCTCGGCGGACACCTGCTCGGTGCGTGCGAGCGACCAGCAGCGGCGCTCCGCCCGCCGGCAGACGGCGCGCGCGACGTGGCAGGCGGCGGCCGCCGGCCCGCCGCCCGGCAGAATGAACTCCTTGAGGGGCGGCAAGTTTTCGTTGAAGGAGTCCAATTCCGTTTCGAGCCGTTCGACATGTGCCGCCTCGATCATGCGGTGCCCGGGGATGCACAGTTCTCCTCCGAGATCGAACAGGTCGTGCTGTACCTCGGTAAGGCAGCGCGCGATCGCGGGCGGCAACCCGACTACACTCAAGACGACGCCGATCGCACTATTGGCCTCATCGACGGTGCCGTAGGCTTCGACCCGCAGGTTTTCCTTCGGCACGCGCGACCCGTCGCCGAGGCCGGTGCTGCCGTCGTCGCCGGTGCGCGTATATATCTTGCTGAGCCGGTTGCCCATCGTCCCCAATCCCCCTTCTGCGGGTGCAACGGTAGCACAAGGTTTGCTAACGTGGCGCCCATGAATCCTTCATCCGAGCTGCAGGCGGCCCTCGACGCGGCGGAACGAGCCGCCGTCATTGCGCGGTCGCTGTTCCAGCACAATATCGAGGTGCGCATCAAGGCCGACAAGTCCCCCGTCACCGAGGCGGATCTGCGCTGTGAAATCGCCATTCGCGAGATTCTGGAGGCGCGCTTCCCCTCCTACGGCTTTTTCGGCGAAGAAACCGGATCGCGCGACGAGAATGCCGAGAGTCTGTGGCTGGTAGACCCCATCGACGGCACCAAGGCCTTCGTGCGCGAGTATCCGATGTTTTCCACGCAGATCGCATTGATGCGCCATGGGGAAATCGTGCTCGGCGTGTCGAGCGCCCCGGTGTACGGTGAACTCTGCGTTGCCGAGCGGGGCCGCGGCGCATACCTCAACGGCAAGGCCGTGGGCGTGAGCCAAGTCGACACGATCGAATCGGCCGCCCTGTCCTCCGGCAATCTGAAATCTCTCGCCTCCGGGGCGCAGTGGGCGCGATATGGCGCGCTCGTGGCACGCGTCAACCGCATTCGCGGCTACGGCGATTTCCTGCACTACCATCTGCTCGCCAGCGGCAAGATCGACGCTGTGATCGAATCCGACGTCAACATTCTCGACATCGCGGCATGTGCGGCCATCGTCAACGAGGCGGGCGGCCGCTTCACGGACCTGAGCGGCGCACCGATCACCCTTGAGTCCACTTCGGTCCTCGCTACCAACGGGCCGATGCACGCCCCGCTGCTTGCGGCGCTCGGCTAAATCCGTCCGTGCGCGATCGTTCTGCCCGCAGGCACCGAATCAGTCGTTGCTGACCACTCTGTCGAGGTCCACTCGGCGGGCGTCCGCAACTGCGGCACCGAGCTTTAGGCGGCCGTCGGGAAGGGGAACGAGGATGGGAGCCACCTCGACTCTGGCGACCCCTTTTTTGTGGTCGATACCAATTTGTTTCGCCGTGGAGGGCGACAGGTCCACGATGCGGCCTTGGATATAGGGCCCCCTGTCGCGAATGGTAACCACCGCACTTTGGCCGGTCTCGAGGTTGGTGACCTTCGCGGTAGTGCCCAAGGGAAGAGTCTTACTCGCGGCGTTATTGCTCTGCGGCTCCATGGGCGTGCCGTCAGCCATTTTTCTGCCGGAAAACATTCGCGCATAGAACGACGCTTTGCCGCGACGCCTATCCCCGGAACGGTCCAGCCTGGGACTTGCCACGACCGCTTCATGCACCACGACCGGTTGATGCACCACGACCGGTTCATGCACCACGACCGGTTCATGCACCGGCGCGGCGGGGTGCCGGGCCGTTGAAGGAGCGGTGGAATTCGACTCGTCCGCTCCAGCGCCCATGCTGAAGGCCATACAAACGCCGACGAAGCATAGGCTTCGAAGGGATTGCGGTGCATCGATAAATCGTCCAAGTAACGCCATTGTGCCGTCGCTTCATGATGGTATTGAACGCGACAGGATGGACGGCTCGGTTGCTTGTGCGTACCGGCCGCTTACTCGAGTTCGCGTAGGACAATGGCCACGCTGCTGTGGGAACACCGCAAGCAGGCGTCAGGCTTGGAAGAACACGCGCCGCCCGCGGATTTCGGCGGCCTCGAACCGGGTGTCGTACAGGGTCGATAGGTGCTGCGGGCTGAGAATGTCGCCGACCCGGCCGCACTGCCAATCGCCGCCCTTGCCGATCAGCAGGGCATGATCGGCGAACCGCTCGGCAAGATTCGGATCATGCAGAGTCACGACGACGGCAGCGCCCGCATCGGCGCGCTCGCGCAGCAACTGCAGCGCTTCGAGCTGGTGGTTCGGATCGAGCTGGTTGGTCGGTTCGTCCAGCAGGAAGATGCGAGGTGTTTGCGCGAGAACCGCGGCCAGTGCCGCTCGCCTCCGCTCCCCACCGGACAGCGTGAGCACGTCTCGGTCTTCGTATCCGGCAAGACCCACCGCGACGAGCGCGTCGGATGCAATGGCGAGGTCGCGCGGTGATTCCCACTGCCACCGCGCGATGTGGGGATGCCGGCCGAGCAGAACCGTTTCGATGACGCTTGCGGGGAAGGGGTCCTCGACATTTTGCGGCAGCAGCGCCAATTCGCGCGCGAGCGCGCGGCGCGGCCAGTCGGTCATGCGCTTTCCCGAGATCAGGAGCTCCCCCGCCTTGGCGGAGCGAAGACCGGCCAAGGTATGCAGGGAGAGGCTCTTGCCGGAGCCGTTGGGCCCGAGCACGGCAAGCATCGAGCCGCTTCGCACCTGCAGGTTGAGCCCGCGCACCAGACAGCGAGACTCGACGTAAACATCGATGCCCCTGCATTCCAGCAGCGGCGCCGGAGCCGCTGCGGGTCCGGCAGCCGTGGCTCCCGCCGCGGAGGGTCCGGGTGCGGCGTCAGCGAGCATGCTGAGGCCACCGTATTTCCAGCGCGGTGAGGGGGCCGATAACCACCTCGTCGAGACTCTCCGCTTGTTCCCACCGGCCCGGTGCCAGCATGCGCCGCCCCGCCATCAATTCCGCCGTTTGCTGCGGATATAAGGGACTTTGCGCCGGATCGCCGAAACCCTCGGGGAAGCGCGGCGAGTCGTCGCCGAAGTTGTACTTATCGGTGGCTCCCACCGTGTGCAGCAGTTCATGGGCAATCACTACATTGTTCGAGCCGCTCATCTCGGGTGCCGCGAAAGCGTACACCACGCCGATGAGACCCTTCATGAGGCCCAGGGAATGGGGCACGGTGGGCGTGAGCGCCGGGTCGTGGTAGAGCACGAACATGCGAACATCCTCGGGTTCACGCACATGTCCGCTGACTTTCCAGGCCCAGTAGCGCAGTTTCAGGCTCCACAGTGCGGTTCCCAGCACCCCGGCGTCCGCCGCCCGCTGCGGCGGAAGCGAGTGCAATTCGGATCTCAGCCGCGTCCTGAACGGTTCGTTGGTCTGCAGCCGATACCGCTCGGCCTCGCGCGTGAAGAACCGGTCGATGGGCTGGAAGCTCTCGGGCGCGATCGCGGCCACATAGGCCCGCGTGACCGGGCTCTCGTCCGCCGCGATCGGGTAGATCGAGACGTACAAGGGGTGCTGCCACCGCGTACTGAGGTAGCGCTCCTGCCAGGTCATCAGGGCGACGAAGAGCAGCGCCAGAAGCAGGACCAAGATGCGCAGCATCTTGAATCCCTCGCCGCGCTTCACCGCCGCGGGCGGCGTAGCGCCCCCGCTGCGGGCTCCGCGGGTCGGTGCGCCCTGGGTCACTCGGCGGACTCCACGCCGAATTCGACCAGTTCGCCATCTGCGCTCGAGTAGGAAACCCGCATCGGCTTGCAGCACACCGGGCAGTCTTCGATGTACGACTGCTCGGGAATCGACAGATCGAGGGTCAGATTGATGGTCTCCCAGCAATGCGGGCAGGTGGCGTCTTGGCCTTGAAGAAGGTTCATCGGGACATTCTCGACATAATGGCCAAAAACAACCAATTGTACTCTGCAGGGCGGTCGCGCCGGCGCAAGGCCGTTTAGCGACATTGTGCGGCCGCACCATCAAAAACCCTTCCGAGCCGCTTATACTTCGAGACTGGCTTGGGGGGTATTACGAGGAAACATGGAGCCGACCGATACTTCGAAACCTGACTATTTCCATCGGGTGGTAGATTGCCAATGGGCCTGTCCGGCGCACACCGATGTTCCCGAATACATCCGACTGATCGCCCAGGGCGAATTCACCGAAGCGTACATGGTGAATCGAGAATCCAACGTGTTCCCGGGCATTTTGGGGCGAGTCTGCGACCGGCCCTGCGAACCCGCCTGCCGGCGCGGCCGAATCGAGGAAAAGCCTGTTGCCATTTGCAGGTTGAAGCGCGTCGCCTCCGACAACCGCGAGGACATCACGGCGCGGCTTCCCAAAGCGCCCCGCGAAAAGAACGGTAAGCGGATCGCCTGCATCGGCGCGGGTCCGGCCTCGCTCACGGTTGCGAACGATCTGTTGCCGCTGGGCTACGAGGTCACGATATTCGAGCAATTCGGCGTGCCCGGCGGCCTGATGCGCACGAATATTCCCGCCTTCCGTCTGCCGGGCAAAGTGCTGGACGAGGAGATCGGCTACATCGTCGACATGGGCGCGGACCTGCGCCTCAATTCTCCAATCAAGAGCATGCGGCGGCTGCTCGACTCGGAAGAATTCGATGCCGTTTTCGTGGGATCGGGAGCACCCAAGGGCAAGGAACTCGACCTGCCGGGCCGCCACGACACGGATCGCGTCCACATCGGCATCACCTGGCTGGAGTCGGTGGCCTTCGGGCACATCGAGAGCGTCGGCGAGAGAGTTCTGATCATCGGCGTCGGCAACACCGCGATGGATTGCTGCCGCAGCTCGCTGCGCTTGGGCGCCAAGGACGTGAAGGTCATGGCGCGCAAGCCGCGCCAATTCTTCAAGGCCTCGGAATGGGAACTCGAGGATGCGGAACATGAAAACGTCGCCATCGTAGTCAATCACGCTCCCAAGTCATTCGTCACCGAGCGCGGGCAGCTCAAGGGCATGATGTTCGAGAGATTGGAGTACGACATCGAGGACGGCGACATCAAGGCGACGCGCTCATTGGGCGAAGTTTTTTTCCCGTGCGACGACGTGATTCTCGCGATCGGACAGGAGAATGCCTTCCCTTGGATCGAGAAGGGGATCGGCATCGATCTCGACAAGTGGAATGTGCCCACCGTGGACAAGGTCACGTTTCAATCCACGCTTCCGCAAGTGTTCTTCGGCGGCGACGCCGCGTTCGGCCCCAAGAACATCATCTGGTCCGTCGAGCACGGCCATCAGGCCGCCATTTCGATTCACAAATTCTGCCACGACGAGGAGGTAGCGGAGCGCATGCCGCGCGGCGTGACGCTGTCCAGCCGCAAGATGGGCATGCACGAGTGGGCGTACAAGAACGAGTACAACGGCGTGGAACGGCGTCTGGTGCCGCACGTGGGACTCGTCGAGCGCTTCAAGAAGATCAACATCGAAGTGGAGCTCGGATTTACGGCGGAGGAGGCGGCCCTGGAAGTCCAGCGCTGCTTGAACTGCGATGTGCAGACGGTGTTCGCGGCGAAGCTGTGCATCGAGTGCGACGCCTGCATCGACATTTGTCCGGTCGATTGCCTCACCATCACCAAGAACGGTACGGAGGCCGAGCTGCGCAGCCGGCTGACTGCGCCGGCGGTCAATCTACGCCAAGCCCTGTACGTCTCCGCACCGCTTCCGCAGACGGCGCGCGTCATGGTCAAGGATGAGGACGTGTGCGTGCATTGCGGTCTGTGCGCGGAGCGCTGTCCGACCGCGGCCTGGGACATGCAGAAGTCCACCATCCGCATACCGCAAGCGATCGATGAGGAGGTATCTTCATGCCCGGCTTGACCGCCACTGCCAACCGCGTGAACGATTTCGTGTTGAAGTTCGCCAACGTCAACGGCACGGGGTCGGCGAGCGCCAATTCGCTGATAATGAAGGCGATATTTCGCATGGGCGTGCCGGTGACCGGCAAGAACTACTTCCCCTCGAATATCCAGGGCCTGCCCACGTGGTATGAGATCCGCGTGACGCGCGACGGCTACGCGGCCCGCGCCACCCAGGTCGACATCATGGTGGCGATGAACGCGGAGACTTATTCGCGGGACGTCCGCGAGCTCGCTTCCGGCGGATACCTGATCTACGACTCCACCTGGCCGCGCAGCTCGCTGTTACAGCGCGGCGACATCACCGTGATCGCGGTGCCGCTCGCCAAGCTCGTCAACGAGAATTTCGACGGAGTCCGCAACCGGATTCTATTGAAGAACATCGCGTACGCCGGCGTACTGGCCGCCTTGATCGACGTCGATCTGGACGTGGTCGCCGGCCTCCTCAACGAGAGCTACGGGAAGAAGCCGAAGCTTCTCGACTCGAACTCCAAGGCGCTGCGCCTGGGGTACGACTACGTCAAACAGCATCTGACATCGCCCTTGCCGCTGCGTGTCGAGCACATGGACAAGACCCGCGGCCACATCATGATCGACGGCAACACCGCCGCGGGCCTGGGCTGCGTGTATGCCGGTGCAACGGTCGGCGCCTGGTATCCCATCACCCCATCGACCTCGCTGATGGATGCGTTCAAGGGCTTTTGCGAGCGCTACCGCGTCGATCCCGAGACCGGCGAACGCAACTTCGCCATATTGCAGGCCGAGGACGAGCTGGCCGCCGTCGGAATGGTGCTCGGCGCATCCTGGAACGGCGCGCGCGCCTTCACGCCGACCAGCGGGCCTGGAATCTCCTTGATGAACGAATTCGTCGGGCTGGCGTACTACGCCGAGGTGCCCTGCGTCATATTCGATGTGCAGAGGGTGGGACCCTCGACCGGCATGCCGACGCGCACGCAACAGTCGGACCTGATGCTGTGTGCGTATGCGTCGCACGGCGATACCCGGCATGTGCTGCTGTTCCCCGCAAATCCGGAAGAGTGCTTTTATCTTGCGGTGCAGGCCTTCGACATCGCCGAGCGATTGCAGACGCCGGTATTCGTACTCTCGGATCTGGACATCGGAATGAATGATTGGATGTGTCCGGATCTTCAGTGGGACGATGCTTATCGGCCGGATCGGGGCAAGATCCTGTCGCCGGAAGAGCTTGCGGGCCTCGAGAAGTTCTATCGCTACGTGGACCGCGACGACGACGCGATCACGTATCGCACCCTGCCGGGTATGAGCTCGAAGGGCGCGTACTTCACACGCGGCTCCGGCCACAACCAATATGGCGCGTACACCGAGGATTCCGCCGAATACCAGGTGGTGCTCGACCGGTTGAGGCGCAAATTCGCGAACGCACCGAAATACCTGCCCAAACCGGTGATGGTGGGCAAGGGGGGCAACGATGTCGGGATCGTAAGTCTCGGCAGTTGCGACGGCGCCATTCGCGAGGCACTCGACGTTCTCGGCCGGCAGAAAATCGATGTCGATTACCTGCGCGTCAAGGCGTTTCCGTTCAACAACGACGTCGAGACCTTCCTGAAGTCGCATTCGACGATATTTGTAGTCGAACAGAATCGCGATGCACAGTTGAAGTCCCTGTTGACCCTGGAGACCGCCGTGGAGAAATCGAAGCTCCACTCCATCCTGAGCTACAGTGGATTTCCCATGACCGCGGAGCCCATCGTCAGCGGCATTCGCGCCAAGCTCGCCGAGGCGCCGCGGCTCACCGCCGTGCCGCGCAAGACCTGAGAATTCACCATGTCATACATCAACAAACCCAAAGTCGCTCATCCGTCGCTGCCCACCAATACGCTGGGAATGACGCGCCGCCAATACGAAGGCAGCATGTCCACCCTGTGCGCGGGGTGCGGGCATGATTCGGTCACGGCAGCGATCATCGAGGCATGCTGGGGCCTGTCGATGCGCCCCGAACAGCTGGTGAAGCTGTCCGGCATCGGATGTTCATCGAAGACCACCGCGTACTTCGTGGGCGGTTCGCACGGGTTCAATTCGGTGCACGGCCGCATGCCGTCGATCGCCAGCGGCGCGAATGCAGCCAATCGCCGATTGACCTACGTGGGCGTGTCGGGCGACGGCGATTCGCTGTCCATCGGCATCGGTCAATTGGTGCACGTCATCCGCCGCAATGTGAACATGCTGTACCTGATCGAAAACAACGGCGTTTACGGCCTGACCAAGGGACAGTTCTCGGCCTCAGCCGATATCGGCACCAAGGCGAAACGCGGCGATGTCAATTCCTCACCCCCGATCGACCCGGTGCTGCTGGCGTTGACCTTGGGTGCCACCTTCGTTGCGCGCAGCTTCTCCGGCGACAAGGCGCAGTTGGTGCCGCTCATTCAGGCCGGATTGCGCCACAATGGTTTTGCGCTGATCGACGTGCTCTCGCCCTGCGTGACCTTCAACGATCATGAGGGTTCCACGAAGAGCTACACTTTCACGCGCGAGCACTACCATCCGGCGGTCGAAGCGGACTTCGTGCCGAAGGCGCAGGAGATCGCGGTGGACTACGCGGAGGGCGAGGCAATTCCGGTGAGTCTGCACGACGGCAGCAGCGTCATTCTGCGAAAGCTCGACCCTGAGTACGATCCCACGGATCGAACCGCGGCGTACAACTACATCGAGACCAAGCTCAAGCAGAACGAATATGTCACGGGGCTCATTCACATCAACGAAGCGGACTCGACCGAGTTTCACAATCTCAATCGCACCGCCCAAGCGCCCCTCAACAGCATCCCGTTCGAGAGGCTCTCGCCGGGGCGCGCGGCGCTCGACAAGCTGATGGGCCGGTACCGGTAAGGCCGTAGCAGAAAGGACGCCGCAGAGGCGCGAGCCGGCGTGTGGCGCTCGGGGACGAGAAGTCTTCGCTTCCCGCCAAAGGCGGAAAAATGACCACCAAGTCTGCGGAAATATTCCATCGGTATTTCTACTTCATCATGTCGCTGGTCATCGCCGGAGTTGTGATCTACGGCTTCAGTCACACTATCAATGAAAATCTCATCCACCCAGCATATCCGCGTCCTCTCGTACTGTATTTCCACGCGGCGATTTTTGCCGGGTGGGTTGTGTTGTTGATTGCACAGTCCGCACTCATCAGGACGCGAAACGTAAGGTTGCACCGAAAACTCGGTCTTTGCGCCCTCGCGCTCGTCATTACGATCCCAATAATTGGAATTGCAACCGGCATCGCAATGGCACGCTTCAATACTCAACACGGCAGCAAAGATGCCACAGAGTTTCTCATCGTTCCGTTCTTTGATATGGCCGCATTCACAATCGTTGCCGCCCTCGCGATCATTTGGCGGAAGAAAACGGAATACCACCGTCGGCTAATGTTCCTTGCCACTTGCGGGCTTACAATAGCCGCATTCAACCGGTTTCCGGCAAGCATCGTGCCCGACAATTGGGGCTACGCCGCCGTTGATGTGCTCATTCTTCTGGGCGTCGGGCGTGATTTGTTCATGACGCAGCGCATCCATCCGGTGTATGTATACGGTCTACCTATGATAATCCTAGGTCAGGCACTGACCATGTACATCTATCTGACTAGGCAGCCGGAATGGATGGTGATCGCGCATCGAATCATTGGTTAATTACTGCCATGTGGAAGAGACTGATCTGCTTTCTCGCTGCATTCACCGTTTCCGTATCCGCGCAGGTTGCCGATGCGCCGCGCTTTACGGATGACGAAATCGCGATCTACCGAGATTTCCTGCTTCACTATCCGGAACAGTTAAGCAACATGATCGGGATGCAGGACACGACAGTGGCCTTCGTTGCGTCCATGGCTTTTGGCGATGAACCACATCCGCCGCAGCTAAACATACCGGCATACAGCGGGCGCAAGTTCCCACCTGAAGTCATGGCGTTGACCGACGAAGAGGCAGTGACCGCGCGGATAGCGGCCGCGGGTAAGCTGATTGATCCGACTGAGAGAAGTCCTGATGTCGGTCCCGATGGGTCCGTAAAAACTCACCTTACCTTAAGCGAGATCGCTTTCGATTCAAGGCATGAACAAGCGGCCTTCGTTTTTTCCGCGCACTGCGCGGGTAAATGCGGCAGCCGTGGCACGGTTGTTTATGGACTGAGAGAAGGGCAATGGAAACGCAAAGGCCCTATCTTGAATTTCTGGATCGGCTAGCTTTTCTGGCAAGGCTAGCCGCACGGAGAGAGACAGCGAATATGCGTGGTCAACGCGCAAGTCGGAGGTGCATTAATACACTCCAAGTGATTGCGGTGCTTGCCCTGGGAGGGCAAGCCGGAGAGGCACGGTCGGCGGATGCCTCATGGATGCTGCGTTACGCAGGTCGGTCGACGAACGCGCTCATCTGGGATCAGCGAATCAATGGCGTCGTCGAAGAGTCGCTACCAAGGAGCCTTTCAGGTACGGTGCTTAAGGGTCTTGGAGGGCCGCCGCACCCCGTTTTCGTTGTCGGACCTACCCTGTCAGCGTCCGCCTGCGTCGCACATTCCTGCCCGGACAAGGGATTCTTTTGGATCGACACGGCCGATGGAACCGCATTTGGTGCGAGCGCTTCTCTATGGGGCTGTGATGGAGGAGCGGAAATAGGTCTCCGCTGCGAACTCCTGTTGGGTTCGCGACGAATTAAATCATTCCAGAATATTCCCGCTTTAGGAAAGCAGGCAATGATGGAATGGATGAACGAAAATGATATTCGCGTGAAGGTGGTTCGGTTTATAGACGCAGCTAACAAGACGACGGAGTTGGATCCGGCAGATTTCCGCCTTACAGAGCGTTTTCACCCGCCTGCGACGGGCCCGAGCTTTGATTGTCAAAATGCGCGTTCGCAGATCGAAAAGACCATTTGCGGAAATCCGATACTAGCCAAACGTGATCTTGAAATGGCGGATTTGTATGGGCGAATGCACGTGAGCTATGACACTGTCGGGGATCGAGAGCAACTGCGTGCCCTACAACGCGCGTGGTTGGCGCGCAGAGGAGCCGCGTGTCCCACCGGGCCGGACCAGGTACAGTGTTTGGCAGCGGAGTATCGACGTCAGCGGGACGTCCTAGAGAATTGGGTGCCTGCGAGGTAGCACATGAACCGACGCCCGTGGATAAACAAGTATGGAACGGTCGCCGTTCTCCTGATGCTTTTACTTACTATGAATCCTGAGCTGCGGGCTTTCCTTTTGCTGGCTAATTTCATCGGTGTAGACCTGATGATCTTCTTGATCGCAATACAGCTGCGACACTTGCTCCCGGCGATCCCTTTATTCTCGCGACAAATGCGAAACTTTCTGTGTATTGCTGGCTTCACTACTCTCCGCGTTACGATCCGTGCGATCGCGCTGCTCCTAACGCCTAGCCGCATCACGGTCGGCTTGAATACATTGTTACTCGTTTTATCAAGTAATATGTGGTGCCCAACACCAGATCAGGGCGCTGGTCGAGTGCGGCCGGTCGGCCTTATTTAATTTTCCTTCAGGTTGGCCCCGGCCAGTGCGCGAATGATAATCGCGAGTCCGACGATTATCCCGCCAATTACCCAGCGGTGACTGAACCACAGCGTGTCGATGCGCGCACGCTCCGGATCGATTCGCGAATAGGCGATCGGAACTGAGTCGCCCCTCGAAAACCGTGCAATGGCCTGCTGAGTCGAGTTCACCACCCGATGCGGTATACCGTCGGCGTCCTTGAACTCGAACACTGGATAGACTTGCCTGGAGTGCCGGCGCTCGAAGTCAACGATTGTTCCTTGTGCCTGCAGGGAACCGGGAGTCGACCGCTGGTAGCTGCCGTCAAGCAGAGCGCCGGCGAGGATGAAACACGCTGCCAGAGCCAGAAAACCGATTGGTTGCTGCACGGTAGTCCGGCTCAAGGGGATGCCAGCGGGGGGATTTTCGCCGCCACGTCCGCGGCAATGATCGCCGGGTCGGCGGGCGAGGGATAGGTCTTTGACCAAACCACGGAACCGTCCGCAACCTTGGCGATCTTGACGGTCAGTGTCTGGACCTTGCCGACGGTATCGACGGTCCCATAGAGAACGTAGGTCGAGTGGTTTGCCCTGCCACGCTCCAACGCCGCGCCCAATTCGCGGGACGGCAGCGGGTCTGACGTGGTGCTCACCTGTCCACTGTGCGACAGGGAGGCCTTCCCGTACGCCATTGCAAACGCGGAGTCCGCAAACGTTTGCGCGGCGGCATCGCCCGGCGTCGCGGTAAAGGGTATGGCCAGCAGCGGGCGGCCTTCCTCGTCGTCCTTGTCGGAGACGTCGGAGACATTCTTGGCGATCTCGGTGCCGAGCTTGATGATGTCGTTCTTGTTGAGGGTGCCTTGGTATTTGTCCGAAATGGCCTTCAGCGTTTCGACCTTTGCGGGCGAGATATCGGCCGCGCGTTGATGCCTCGCCGAATCGCAGCGGGATATGAGCAAAAAGCCGACCCACACGTACGCGATCACCCTCACCCAACGGGGAAGCCGCTTGAAGAGTGCCCAGGCGGAGCGGCATGCCCATACGAATACCTCGCCCCAGAACCGCATCTTTTGCCCAGGCTCTTCGCGGGGGAATTCCGGGGACCTGACCGGCGGCGTGGCGGCCTTGGCACCAGGCTGGCGGCGACGCGGCTCGGAAGGCGGGGAATCCTTGGTATCGGCGGCGGCTACTCGGCGGCAGAGCGTCTCGAGGGCGCGCGTCGGCCGCCCACCGGGAACCTTGAGCCATTGCACCGCGAGGAATTTCTCGGGCACCCTCGCCACGGCCTGATCGGTGTCGTCGATGACGATGGGGAGGAGAAACAAATGATCGTCGGCCATGTCGAGAGTTCTCTCGACGGCAAGCCGCCACTCCCGGCGGAAGTACCCCTCGTGCCGGGCCTCCGTTTGAGCGGACACGAGCGGCATGAAGTAGTCGCATTCACGAATCTGGCGGCGGATCTTTTGATCCCACGCCTCCCCGCCGCCCAATTCGCTCTCGTCATGCCAGACTTCGAGGCCATAGGCAGGGAGCGCATCCTTCAGTATTCGCGCAACCTCACGATCCTCGGACGCATAGCTGATAAAGACTGTCGGTCGCGGCGGATGAGAATCTGCGGCGTCGAGTTCGGACAATGAATAACCTCCCTGGCGGCAGGCGGTATAGTAATACAGGCGTCGAGAGGCCTGCCCGGCTAGGTGTGGACGACCCGCTCGATGTACGCGGCAAGCATCTTCCGCGCCTGCGCCACCAGCGCCTGCCCGCCATCCTCTTCCTCCTTGGCCAGCGTCGGCACGATCTTCATGACGTGGGCGATCATGGCGGCAGCCTGGGCGGCGGCCTTCTCGCTCAGTCTGGTATTGGCGGCACGTAGGATCGCCGCTATTTGGCGGCGGGTAGCGCCGCGCAGCGGCTTGCGGCGCTCGACGATGCCGGCGACGGAACTGGAGAGTGCGGCCGTGGCGTCGCGGTCGAGGCGGAGATCCAGCATCAGGTCCACCAGCTTGTTTGCCAGTCCCACCGGCGACAGCCCAGACGCACGCTTCACCAGGTCTTCCAACAGCAACGCCACGCGCTCCACGTAGCGGCCGAACAGCGCCTCCGCGAGAACCTCCTTGGATGGAAAGAACTGGTACAGCGATCCGATCGACGCGCCCGCTCGCTGCGCGATTTGCGTCATGGTTGTTGCCTCATAGCCCTGTTCGGCGAACAGCGCCGCGCCGGCGTCCAGCAGCTCCGCCACGCGCTGCACTCCGCGGGCGCGCTTGGGCGCTTTGGCTATCGCCGCATCGATTGACATTTGTGAGGCTCCCTCATAAACTGTTATATGAGTCTCCCTCATAAATCACCTTTGCGCAAGCGACCTGCGATCGCCCGCGCACCTCAAGGAGTCCCGACCATGATCGCACTCGACGCATCCTCAACCGCCCTCCTCCTGATCGACCTGCAAAAGGGCATACTTGGCTACTCGCTCGCACCCATCACGGGCGAGGAACTCTTGGCACGCGGCCAGGCTCTCGCCGAACGCTTTCGCGCCGCCGGTTCAACTGTGGTGCTGGTCAATGTCGCCTTTTCGGCCGACGGCGGCGATATGCTGCGCCAGCCCGTCGACGAGGCGCCGGCCGTACCTGCGGGAGGTTTCCCCGCCGGCTGGAACGAATTTCCGCCCGGGCTTCAACAGCCGGGCGACCTTAAGATTACCAAGCGACAATGGGGCGCCTTTCACGGCACCGAATTGGACCTGCAACTACGCCGGCGCGGAATTCGCACCATCGTGCTCGGCGGCGTCTCCACCCAGATCGGCGTGGAATCGACCGCGCGCCAGGCCTACGAACATGGCTACGAACTATTGATCGTCAAGGACGCCACAACCAGTTCCGTATCTGAGGGCCACGAAATGTCCATGAAACACATCCTGCCCCGACTGGCCCGCCTGGTGACGAGCGGCGATATCTCGCTGTCCCGCGTCTAAAGCACATGGATCAACCCATCGAGCGAACAGTGCCGACCTTGCGCGATGCGCCGACTTCGCTCAAGTGGGGTCTGCTCCTGGTTGCATCGCTCGCCTTCATCGTTCCGCTTCAGATGCTGCGACTGCCCGCCGCCTTGCTGTTGGGGGCCATGGCTGCCGCCATCCTGGTCGCGGTGTTCGAAGGCAAGCTGGCGGTGCCGCACTGGCCTTATGTCCTCGCGCAGGGGTTGATCGGCTGCCTGGTGGCACGCAGCATCGGCCCAGCCATCCTGGTGACCATGGTGCGGCAATGGCCGCTGTTCCTCGCCGGAGTTTGCTCGGTGCTGATCATCAGCACGTCGCTTGGCGCCCTGCTCGCGCGCTGGAAGGTGTTGCCGGGAACGACTGCGGTCTGGGGTTCCTCGCCCGGAGCGGCCATGGTGATGGTGCTGATGTCCGAAGGCTTTGGAGGCGACCCGAGGTTGGTGGCCTACATGCAATACCTGCGCGTGATGATGGTGGCTATCGCGGCCTCGATAGTCGCCCGGCTGTGGGGCGTGCCCGGCGGCGCCGTCAGGGCCGCCGTGAACTGGTTTCCGGCGTTGGCCGCGGGACCTCTGTGGGAGACCATGGCTCTGGCCGTGATCGGTGCCATCGTCGGCGCCAAGTCCAGGATTCCTGCCGGCCCTCTGCTCGTCCCGCTGTTCGCCGGCATCGCGCTCTCTTGCACCCACGTCATCTCCATTGCTCTGCCACCCTGGCTGATGGCAGGCTGCTACACCTTGGTCGGTTGGGCCATTGGACTGCGATTCACGCGCGAGATCGTGCTCTACGCGGCGCGCGTTTTTCCGAAGATCGCCGTCTCCACCGTGACTCTCATCGCGCTTTGCGGCGGTGTGGCATGGCTGCTGCACGTCACTGCCGGCATCGAGCCGCTTACCGCCTATCTCGCCACCAGCCCCGGGGGTGCGGATTCGGTGGCGATCATTGCAGCGTCCTCGCCCGTAGACGTGCCGTTCGTGATGGCAATGCAGATGGCGCGGTTTGTTCTCGTGATGCTGGTGGGGCCGACATTGGCGAGATCGGTGGCCCGGTGGACGGGAAGCTGAGCCGGGTTTGACCAGCGCAGCGACGTGGCAGCACGTCGCCGCCAGCCGCGCGTGACATGGAAGCGCCACAGCCGCTCGGCGCCGGCAATCTGCGCCGCGGTCGCGCCGCTCCAGTCGACTTCGGCCGTTCCTTGAAGTTGCAGCAGGTCACCGGTGGCGAAATCCACGAACAGCAGCGATGCCCGCGGCTCGGCGATCAGGTTGCCGAGGGTGTTGAAATAGCGGTTGCCACGAAAGTCGGGGATGGTCAATTGGTCGCCATCGACCCGAACGAAGCCCGGCGGTCCGCCGCGGTGTGAGATGTCGGCGCCGTACTCTGCGCCGTCGCCGGGGCGCGAGCGGCTGGCAACGACGAAAGTGTCGGCTGAGACGATGGCGGCGCGCGTCGGGAGATCGAGCTGATCGACGCGCTCGACCGGTTTGGGCATGGCCTGTCCCGGATCAATCCCGGGCGCTGCAAGCGCGCGCATCTGAATATATTGTGGGCAATTCCCGAAACTTTGGCCGACGGCAATACGAATGCCGCTCGAGTCGCGCGCGACGATACGGCCGTTGGCGCGGTTTCGCCGTCGCGTATAGAAGTCGATGCCTAAAATGCCGATCTCGCGATTCGGCGACAGCGCCTCATTCGCGGGATCCTCGGTGTCCGGCAGGGCTGCGATGTGCAGAGTGTGGGGATCCGGGGACTGCACGAAACCTGGCTGTCCCGTCAGCAAGGTTGCCAGCGGCCATCCCTGAAGGTCGATTGCGCCGGCGAAAACATACGACAACAGCGGAAAAAACCGGCGGTGCTGCTCAAGTAGAAAATCACGAATACCGCTGCCGCGGGGTCCGCCGCCGGCCAGCGCCTGCGCCTTCAACTCGTCGGCGTTGAATCCCGTACCGCTCACGTTGATTCATTCTTGTTTCGGTATGGGCGAGGGCGGAATGGGCTTGAAGTGCGGCAGAGCCTCCACGCGGCGCAGCCAAGCCAGCACCGAGGAGTACTCGCCGAGCGGAATGCCGCCCTCGGGGGCATGTGCGACATAGGAATAACAGGCGAGGTCGGCGATGGTCGCATGCTCCGCCGCCAGGAAACGTCGATCCTTCAGGTGCTCGTTCATAAAATTGAGGAGCCTCGCGGCGATCTGCTTCGCGCGCCGCAAATCACCCTGAAAATTAAACTGGGTCACCATTCGCGCGGTGGCCGGACCGTGCATGACTTCGCCAGCGGCAATCGACAACCAGCGCTGTACCTGGGCGGCGCCGACCGGGTCCTCCGGCAGCCACGCGCTGCCCGGCGCGTAGCGCTTGGCGAGGTAGACCAGGATGGAATTGCTGTCCGCCAGCGTCAGTTCGCCATCCTGCAGCACCGGGATCTGGCGCAGCGGATTTAGCTGGTGGAATTCCGGGGTGGCGCGCACCGTCGCCGGCGCGGCGACAAACCGATAAGGCAAGCCGAGTATCCGCAACAGGAGTTCGACGCGATGAGCGTGCCCCGACAATTCGGTGCCGTGAAGAGTGATCTCGCCGGAAGCCATGGCAGCGGTTCCTTGTGAATTGAGGATGCACCAGCGGCCATTCTACTGTTGCCAATTCCGTATTAAACATGCGATTCTGCAAGTAAGAATTTCTATATTAGGAATAATAATTGGACCGCCTGGACGAACTGGCCATCTTCGTCGCCATCGTGGAGGCAGGCAGCCTGATCGGCGCCTCGAGGCGTCTGCGCCGATCCCCGCCAGTCGTCACCCGGGCGCTCCGCGCGCTGGAAGATCGCATCGCAGTGCGGCTGGTCGAACGGACGACGCGGCGTCTGGCCCCGACCGAGGCGGGCAATGCGCTCGCCCAGCGAGCGCGTGCGCTGCTGGCCGACTACGACGCCGCGTTGGACGGCGTCGCACAGGCGCCGGTCCGCGGCGTGCTGCGCATCACCGCTCCGGTGCAATTTGGCCGACGCCATGTGGCCCCGGTGGTGTCGGTATTTCTCAATGAGTATCCCGACGTGCAAGTCGAACTGACGCTCAATGACCGCAATCTCGATCTCATCGAGGAGAGACTGGATGTCGCGGTTCGCATTGGTGCGCTCGCGGATTCGGCACTGGTCGCACGCCAGGTGGGAAGTGTGCGGCGGGTCGTGGTGGCGAGTCCCGAGTACCTTGCGCGGCGAGGGGAGCCGCGGACGCCGTCGGATCTCGCAACACACGAGACTATTTTCGGTATGGCGCGCTCGGCGGCGCGGGAATGGCGCTTCGGACCCTCGCAACGAGGCGCCGTCGTGCGGCTGACACCGCGCCTGCTGGTCGATGATGTCGAAGCTCAGGTTCATGCGGCGCTGGCCGGCCGTGGTGTGGCGCGCCCACTCTCTTATCAGGTGACCACAGAATTGGCCGCCGGAACCTTGGTGCGGATACTCCGGGAATTCGAGCCGGAACCTCTGCCGGTGCAGCTCGTTACATCAGGCCGCAGTCATCTATCGCCGACGATACGCGCCTTCCTGGATTGCGCGGTGAGGATTTTTCGCGATAACGACGTGATCAGGTGAGCGCAGATAGTTCATGGCTGCAAGCGCGTCACCGACCAGGGCGCGCCGGCGTCGGCGCCCGGCCGATCGCTCAAGGTTCGCGTCCATCGCGCGCGATCGTGGATGCGAAACTCGCCTTCCACCCACAGCTCCACGGCTTGCGGATACAGGCGAAAGCCGCCCCAATGGGGCGGCCGCGGCACATCGACAGTAACATGGTCGGGTTCGGGAGCGCCGGGCCCGGCGTAGGCGATGCCGAATCGTCGCGCCGCGCCGGCCACCGCGTCGGCGAGAGCTTGCCGCGACGCGACTGGCCGGCTTTGCTCACTTGCCCAGGCGCCGAGGCGGCTTTGCCACGCCCGGGTGCGGAAATAGGCGTCGTTCTCGGCGTCCGACAACGCTTCGACCGGGCCTTCGGCGCGCACCTGGCGGTGGCGATGATCCCAATGAAATACCACCGCGGCCCTGCGGTTGGAGATGAGTTCGCGGCCCTTGCGCGATTGATAGTTGGTGTAGAAAACGATGTATCCAGCCTGAGTGTTGATCTCTTTGCAGAGGACGACCCGTGCCGACGGGTAGCCTTGATCGTCCACCGTCGCAAGAACCATGGCATTGGGATTGGGTTGGGCGGCATCTGCCTGAGCCTGTGCCAGCCATTGGGCCGTAACCATGAGGGGATTCCCCGGCAAGGGGTCGGGTAAGGTTTCAGTCCAAAATGTCTTTATGCTGATGCTCACATGAGAATGGTAGCCGTGCCGCTGCGCTTGCGGTAGCGGTGTGCGACCAGTAAAACTGGAACGGCGAAGATAAAGGGGATTTCTGCTTCATGAATCTCGACGAATTGCGAACCGCGCTGACCGATCTCGACGGACAGCTGGTGGAGTTGGTTGCGCGGCGCCAGGCGCTCAGCGAGCAGGTGGCGGCGGTCAAGCGTGCCACCGGGCGGGCGATTCGCGACTTCGGGCGTGAGCGCGAGGTGATCTTACGGGGCCGCAACGCGGCCGCGCGGCTCGGAGTATCGCCGGACCTGGCCGAGTCCCTGCTGCGTCAATTGATTCAATCTTCACTCGCCACCCAGGAGCACGCGCGGGTCGCTGCTCAGGCGCACGGCAGCGGGAAACATGCGCTGGTGATCGGCGGTCACGGCAAGATGGGCGGCTGGTTCGCGGAGTTTCTCGCATCGCAAGGGTTTCGGGTCGCCATCGCCGATCCCATGGGCGGTCTTCCGGGGTTCGAAGAGGTCGCCGACTGGCAGAACGACCCCTTGGATTTCGATTTGATCGTGCTCGCGACTCCCTTGAGTACGACGACGCGCCTGCTCGAATTCCTGGCAGAGCGCGCGCCGCGCGGGCTGATATTCGATCTGGGTTCGCTCAAGACGCCGCTGCGCGCCGGCCTCGAGGCACTGGTCAAGGCGGGGTGCCGCGTGACCTCGCTGCACCCCATGTTCGGACCGGACACGGCACTGCTCTCGGGCCGGCACGTGATATTCATCGACTTGGGGAATGCAAGCGCGCTGCAGGAAGCGCAGGAATTGTTCGCGCCGACGATGGCGGAGCGTGTGGTCATGGGTCTGGACGAACACGATCGGTTGATTGCCTATGTGCTGGGATTGTCGCATGCGCTCAACATCGCGTTCTTCACCGCGCTGGCGGACAGCGGGGAGGCGGCACCGCGCCTGGCGAAGCTCTCGAGCACCACCTTCGATGCGCAACTGGAAGTGGCCAGCCGTGTGGCAGCCGAGAGTCCCGACCTTTACTTCGAGATTCAAAATTTGAACGACTATGGCGGCGAGTCGTTGCTCGCCTTGCAGCTCGCGGTGGAGCGCCTGGTCGCTACCGTGAAGACGGGAAATTCCGCGGAATTCACCGCCATCATGAATCGCGGCCGGGCGTACTTGGACGTGCGGGCGGCCGCGCGCGCGGGTTGAGCGGCAATGGGAAACGGACATGGATGACGTGGCTCGCGAGAATGAGGAGCTCAAGGCGCGCCTCAAGGAAATGACGGCGGAGGCCGCGAACAACGAGTCCATCCTCAAGCGCACACAGGCGCGCGAATTGACGCTGCTGGGAGCGGACAGCCTGGCGCAGCTGCTGCGCGCGATGGTGGATGGATTGCGCGAGTCCTATGCGCTCGACGCCGTCAGTGTCGTGCTGCTCGATCCGCAGCACGAGGTGCGGCATTTGCTCTTGGCAGGCGGCGATCGGCCGGAAGAATTCAAGCAGATCTTCTTCGTCGACTCGCTGGTCGGTCTCGCACCGCAATTGGCGGTGCTGCACAAGCCGTGGCTCGGTCCCTTCGTCGGGGCGGATCACCATCTGCTGTTCCCGGGCGTGCCGAATCTCAAAAGCGCGGCACTCGTGCCGCTTACCCGCAAGGACCGTGCGACCGGGGCGCTGTGCTTCGGCAGCCGCGAACCGGCGCGCTTCACCCGTCATCACGGAACGGATTTTCTGGCGCACTTGGGTGCCGTGGCCGCCGTGTGCATCGAGAATGCGGTCAACCGGGCCCGGCTGCTGCGCGCCGGCATCACCGATTTCCTGACGGGCTGGCACAATCGACGCTACTTGCAGCACCGGCTGAAAGAAGAGTTGGCGCACGCCCAGCGCCGCAACGGAGCGATCGCCTGTTTGATGATCGACATCGACCGCTTCAAGAGCATTAACGACGGCTACGGACACCTGGCGGGCGACAATGCACTCAAAGAGATTGCGCACCGCGTTGAATCCCAAATTCGCAGCATGGACACGGCGGCGCGCTTCGGGGGCGATGAATTGGCGATTCTTTTGCCGGAGGCCAGCGCGGCCGATGCGGCCAAGCTCGCCGAGCGTATCCGCGAAGTCATTGCCGCAGAGCCGTTCGCTCTCACGGCACAAATCCAACGCAACTTGACGGTGTCGGTCGGTGTGGCATCCCTCTCGCCGGGGCGGGACGAAACGGACTTGAAAGCGATGGCCGACCGATTGCTTGCCGATGCCGATGCGGCCCTGTATCGGGCCAAGGCGCTGGGGCGAAACCGGGTACAGGTGGGCTCGGGCTGAGCGCCGCAATCGCTTGACATTCAGCGGCTTAGAGCATGGCGCTCGCGAGCGTGCGCCGCAAACTGAAATGCGCAATAAAGGATGAAGCTGGGTTTATATACAGCTATACTACTGTATGGGCTTCACAGGCCCGAAGCACTGAGAGGAGCGACCATGGCGACGCGACGATCCGCGCCCAAGGCCCGCCGGGGCCGAGGTCACAAGGCGCCCACCGAAGATCCGGTATACGGAGTGCCGGTTCCCGAGGCTCTGTACGAAGCCATCGAGAACGAGCGCAGTAACCTGTCCCGCGCAGAAGCCGTGCTTGGATGTCTCGCCATTTCGATGGAGAGCCAGCCCGATCCGGTCAATGGGCCGTACTACCCCGAGGTGGCCCAGCTGGCACGGGAACTGGTGCGACAATCGATCAACGGCTTGGATTCACTGGCGCTGCAAAAGCTGCTTCTCAAGAACAAGGTGAAGGAGAACCCCGTCGCGCTCGGTGTTGAGGGAGCTTACGCAGTCATCGATTCAATTGAGTTTCGCCACGAGACAGTTCGCGCAATGCGCCTCGCTGCGTAAGGGATTCCGTTAGTTGTGGCGCAACAGGAATAAACCGTACCGGTAGACGGGGTCAATCCAGCGACGCACCATTGCAAAGCCGGCTCGGTCCAAAACGGCGGCGAGTTCATCCGGATCGAATTTCAGCATCACCTCGGCGTCAATCATTTCGTTCGCATCGAATGAGACGGTGCAGGCCAGGGACGCCAGGGTCACGGTCTGATGCTCGAGACTCTCAATGCGAACCTCGTTCCTTTTCGCGCGCGAATCGTATCGCGAACGATATCGGAAGTTGTCCACGATGAAATCACCGCGATAGCGCTGATTGAGATGATGCAGAATGTTGAGAGTCGAGCGTGGACCGTACCCGGAGGAATCATTGTAGGCCCTGTCGATGATCATGGGATCCTTGTCCAGATCGGCACCTATCAGCAAATAGTCTCCATGCGCGCCGCTTTCAAAGAGCCGCGACAGCAGGACGTCGATTTCCCGCCACTCCATATTTCCCAAAGAACTGCCGAGAAACAGGAAAAGTTTCGGCGAAGCGTGCAGCGGTATTGCGCGTAGCCCCTTGTCATACGTTGTGCCGAGACAGTGAAGCGAAACAAGGGGGAAGGCAGAAGCGAGTCTGCGGGCGCATACCGCAAGTGTTTCGAGATCCACGTCGATGGGAAAGTAATCGCAGTGAGCCCCACAACTCGCGTACTCCGCCAGCAGGATTCGAGTCTTCTCGGCTGTGCCCGCGCCCAGCTCAACGATTGCCGGAAACCCGCACTGCCTGACGATATCACCGGCGTGAGAGTTCAACAGCCGAGTTTCCACCCGCCGCAGGTAGTATTCGGGTGTACCACATTGCAATTCGAAGAGTTCAGTACCCCTTTTGTCGTATACGTAGACCGAAGATAGTCTCTTGGGCGTCGATGAGAGTCCCTCGACGACATTCGGCCCGTCGAACTCCAGCGCATCTTCGGTTGAACGAAGGAGAAAGTGAATTCTCCGCTCGATGCTAGTGTCCAGAGACTGTAATTGCGCCTGCATCCACGCTACCCGAATACTCGCGCATCCAGTTGCCGAAACATTCTCTGGTACAGGCTGAGATACGCCTGCGTTCCATCACGAAGCAGGCCGCGATGCTGCGGAAAAAGCTCCAAATACCGGGTCATGCACAACCGTGCGTTATTAATGTGGTCCGGTTCGTGAACGTAGTGCGCCCGCATATATTCAAATTCCGGAACCTCGCGCGAAAAGCGGTATTGGGGAAATCTCAGGAAAACATCGTGCCAAGGAATAAACTCTTCCACGCTGGTCACTTCCGATGCCGTGTGCACGCCGAGGGCGAATGCGGCGGGCATTTCTCGGTACCATGAAAAAAGCGCGTCGCCGAGTTCTGTCGCCGCAGCGCAAGCGTTGTCCCGCGCCTCGATCTCTTCAATGGACAATCCGAGATATTCGGCAAAGTTGCGCCCCAACTCGACGTGCGTGACCGTTTCCCGCAATCCATATTCATCGACAGCGGCATCCAGGACGTAGGCTCCGATCTCATGCCCAATTTTTGGCAACAAAGGGAGAATCTGATCCGACAGTCTTCCTGCGAGGATTGCAATTCCCCCAATCGTGTGCCGATTGAATGCCGCCATGCTGGCCAAAAACAGCAACAGTTCAGACCGGACCAGCGGCCGCGAGGAGAAATGTCGATTGAAGGACCGCAAGGAGGCAAGTGCCGGATGACTGAGGCAGCCATCATAGATTTCACCGGCCTCGGACAATCCTGGGTCGTGCGGAGGGTCCTCGTCGATAGTTGCCTGTGCCGTATACATGTCGCGTCTCCTTGAGCGTCCGTTGCAGCGAGCCGCACTCGATGTCGGAGCGGACAATGCCGAACCCACCACGCGACCTCAAGCTATCTTTTGTCGCATTTATGGTGACGTAAGATCACTCAGCAGTCGGGATTCGCTTCGGTGAGCTAACTGCGCCCGTCCGGTCGCCCGGCGGTCGTTTTATTCCGGACACGCTCGACGGTCTGAAAAAGCCAGGCTCGAAAGGCGCTGACACCCGGATGCCTGGCATCTCTCTCCGGAATGATGAAGTAGTATGCGTTCTTGGAAGGGAATGACGCGTCGAACGGCCTAACGAGACGTCCTTCCGACAACTGCATTTCTGCCAGGAAATCATCGCCCATGGCGACGCCCTGTCCTCGGGCGGCGGCCTCGTGGCACAAGAGCGTCTCGCTGAATATGACGGCCAGAGTGGGGTCGACGTCGATCGGCGGCGAGCATCTCTGAATGAATTCGCGCCATTCGTCCGTCGTTCGATCATGCACCAGCACGCGGCCGCGAAGATCCTCCGGAGATCGCAATGGCGGCGCTCGATTGGAACCGGGCGCGCAAACGGGAAACAACCGAGATCTGAATAGCAACTCCCCATTCTCGACTTCCGAACCGGCCTCTGCGTACTGAATGGCGCAATCGATCCGCGGGTTGTCCGAAAAGCGCAAGCCTATCTCCGAGATGATCTCGACCAGGATGTTGGGAGCGATCGCATTGAATTCAGCAAGTCTAGGAACGAGCCAGAGTCCGGCAAAGTCCGGATCGACGGAAATGACGAGTCTCTCCGGATTTTGATTCCGGCTGAGAGAAGCGATCGCCCGCTGAATTTGTGAAAAAGCCGAGGTCACAGCCCGCAGCAGGCTCTCTCCGTCGTCGTTCAATACAATCTTGCGATGGTGGCGCTCGAACAGATCCCGCCCCAGCTGTTGCTCCACCTTCTGTATGTGCCTGCTTACTGCCGCGTGAGTCACGTGCAGTTCTTCGCAAGCCTTGGTTATGCTCTGGAGCCGCGCGGCGGCCTCGAACGCTCGCAGAGAGTTCAGCGCGGGAATTCTGAATTTTGACATACGTACCCCATTCCTTAGGGTCAACATGCAGGTCGTGAAACCCGAACAAGTCGCGTCGATTCTGACGCTCATGCGAAATATAGCCGAAGGCCAGTGGTACAGATATCTCTCGTAGGTAGACCTCGAGGAGGTCGCCGGGTTTCACAAATAAAATAGGGGCTCGCGCGACGCGGTTATTGATGTGGACTCCCAAATCTCCGGATTCGGCTCAGATTCGGCGCTATTCGGTGGCTATCCGCTGGCGTGTGAGGCTGAGATCAGTTATCGGCAGCGCGCTGCGTGACCATTTGCAGAACATTGCTCATAAAAAGTCTCGCGCATCGCGTATTGCGCGCGCGCCCCCACGATCTCAATCTAGTGTGGCTTTCGCGAAAAGCAAGCGTTCGATCCAAATCCACACGTTTGAAGGAGATTCACATGGATACCAGCAAGGTCATTGAACTGGGCAAGGTCTCGGAAGAGACGAAAGGCATCCCGCTTGGCGAACTGGAAGATCCAGCAGAGCCATTCCGCGGGCGCCCCGGCTAGCGCGGAGCAGCAGGCGCAGGCACGGTGCGCGATAAACCATGTCGCACATCGTGCCTTTTCTACATATCGCCCAGCCGCTCAAATTTGCGGGAATGCAATGTACTTTCTGTCAAAGGACTGCTTTGTGTGTCGAACCCAGAATTACTGGGTGGTCTTGAACGCCGGTCGCGACAAGTATTCGTGCGTTACGCACGTCGATCTTGCGTCGATTGGTGACCTCCTTCATGGGTGGCGGAACCCAAACGAGGCCTCGGAGCATATTCTGCGGTTCGGCACCGAGGCGGGCGATTTGATCGAATCGTTGATGTCAAACGGAATCGTCACGGCCGACCCAAACGACGGAAAACCATTCGCGGAATCCGAATGCCCGGCGTACGAGAGGGCGATGGAAATCCTGGATCCCAATGTGCCGGTAAAGCATCCCCCGTCTTGCGTGACTCGCTTCTTTCTGGCTTGCGCAAGAGTCGACTGGCGTTTGCGAAAGACAAAACTGTCGCGCACGCTGGCAAGGATTGAGCAGCGCCGAATCCGCGCTCGGTCACCCGCCGCAGCCAGCGATGTCCAACATATCTCGGGACTGATGACGGCATTCCAGGATCTTCGACCTCTGTATCCGCGCCCCTATCTCTGTCTGTTCGATTCTCTTGCGCTGCTGGAATTCTTGGCTGGCTACCGTTCCTTTCCGCGCATCGTTTTCGGAGTCGTTGCCGATCCGTTCCACGCCCACTGCTGGCTGCAGGAAGGCAACATGGTACTCAATGATGACCTAGAGCGGATCGGCCACTACAAGCCCATTCTGAGTTTGTAAACGGCGAGAGTCGTCCCATGTATCCGTACGTAGCATTCATCAGGGACGCTCAAAATCCCAACGCGGATGCGGTGGCACAGCGATTGATTGATCAATTTCGGCAAACTCACGGAGAATGGGCGCTGCTGGAGGAGGCGAGAGGTCTCTCGCTGTTTCACGCTCCGCCTACCGGCCGATCGGCCGGTGCGATCGTGTTGCCTGCCGGGAGCGGCGCCATACTCGGCACATTGTTTCCCGCGAACCTGGACGTGTCGCCCGGCGGCTGGTATCCCGAGATCGACGATCGCTGTGCGGCGCAGATAGTACGCACCCGGGGAAGCCACTTGATGAACCAGTTTTGGGGCGGCTACGTTGCTTTTCTCGCCGACCTCTATGGCACCGTGCATCACGTAGTCCGCGATTGTTCCGGCAAAGTCCCTTGCTATGTCATCAGCCATGGTGACATCACCATCGTGACCGCGAATATCGAAGATCTTTCGGGTCTTTCTCTGCCCCTGTTTTCCATCAACTCGCGGTTCCTCGCGGGCTTCATTTGCAACCCTGAGTTGTCGCAGCGCGAATGCGCGCTGAACGAGGTGCAAGAACTCTTGGCCGGCCAATGCCTCGAGCTGAAGACGGCGCGAGCGAGATCGTTCGGTCTGTGGGATCCTCGAACAATAGGTGCGGACAACGCCGTCGAGGACTTTGGAGACGCGGCCCGCCAAGTAAGAGCGGTCACACAGTCATGCGTGGATTTCTGGGCCTCGAAGTATGATCGTATCGTGCACCATCTCTCCGGCGGGCTGGACTCATCCGCGATTCTCGGCTGCTTGAAAGGTTCGGCATATCGGCCACAAGTGACCTGTGTGCACTTGGAATCCGGCGGAACGGGGGAAAGTGAGTCCACGTTCGCACAACTCGCGGCCGACGCCGCGGGCCTCGAGTTGGTGCTGCAACCCGGATATTCGCAAGATTCAAGTTACGACGAACGGATATTTCGGCTTCCGAGA
>Ga0210391_10000147_pt1 | contig 83123 bp, 79 predicted proteins | sample IncBWC12OmetaG_FD_160573 | JGI IMG/M metagenome (GOLD analysis project Ga0210391, IMG submission 160573) | Forest soil microbial communities from Barre Woods Harvard Forest LTER site, Petersham, Massachusetts, United States - Inc-BW-C-12-O ...
CTTGAAACGGCGCAGGGCCGCATCGAAATACTCGTTCTCACGAACACGAACGCTCGGCATTGGAACCTCAAGTCCTTGATCTACCGGCGATTTTGCCGGAGTTATAGCAGGATCGGGCTGGCGATTCTAAAGACCCGTACCGTAAAAGGCAAAGTTTTCCAGACGCTTCAGCCCCTAAACTCCTCACCCGTGAAAGTCCTCGCCCTGGAATCCTCCTGCGATGAAAGCGCCGCCGCCGTGCTGGACAGCGAACGGGGTCTGCTGGCGCATGCCGTTTTCAGCCAGATCGAGCTGCACCGCATCTATGGGGGCGTGGTACCCGAGCTCGCCTCCCGCGACCATCTGCAGCGCCTGCTGCCGCTGCTGCGCGACGTGCTCAGCGCCGCGGCCACGGCGCCGCGGCAGCTGGATGGCATCGCCTACACCGCAGGTCCAGGCCTGGTCGGTGCATTGCTGACCGGCGCTGCCCTGGGACGCTCCCTGGCCTTTGCCTGGGGCATACCGGCCCTTGGGGTGCATCACCTTGAAGGACATCTGCTGGCGCCGCTGCTCGAGCCCGAGCCGCCCCCTTTTCCGCACGTGGCCCTGCTGGTGTCCGGGGGTCACACGCTGCTCATCGAGGTTCAGGCCATCGGCGCCTACCGGCTGCTGGGGCAGACCCGTGATGATGCCGCCGGGGAGGCCTTCGACAAGACCGCCAAGCTCCTCGGGCTGCCCTATCCGGGGGGGCCGGAACTGGCGCGGATCGCGGCGCACGGGCGCGCCGGGGCCTTCGTGTTTCCGCGCCCGATGCTGGATCGTCCGGGACTGGAGTTCAGCTTCTCGGGGCTTAAGACCGCGGTGCTGCACGCGGTCCGCGACCAGGTCCTGGACCCGCAGCGGCGCGCCGATGTCGCCCGCGGTGTGCAGGAGGCCATCGTGGAGTGCCTGTGCGTGAAGGCGCTGCGGGCGCTCGAGGAAACGGACTGCACTGTGCTCACCGTCAGCGGCGGCGTGGGCGCCAATCAGTACCTGCGCGAGTCGCTGGGGCGGGCGCTGGCCAGCCGCGGCGCCCGGGCCTACTATCCGCGCCCGGAATTCTGCACCGACAATGCGGCGATGATTGCGGTGGCGGGTCTGGCGCGGTTGCAGGCCGGGCAACACGATGACCTCGCCATCGGTGCGCGCGCCCAGTGGGCGCTGGATTCGCTGCCTCCCATGAACTCAGGATCACCATGAATCAGACAAGCGACCGGGTTTATCTGCGCGAGCTGGCCGTGGAGTGCGTCATCGGCTTTCTGGACTGGGAGCGGCTGGTCAAGCAGACCGTGTACCTGGACATCGAAGCGCCCATCGATTGCCGCAAGGCCGCCTTGAGTGATGATGTGGCGCAGACCCTGGACTACAAGCGCCTGGCCAAGACGGTGAGCGCCTTTGTCGGGGCATCCGAGTTCAAGCTGGTGGAGACCCTGGCCGACCGTACCGCGCGGCTCATTCTCGAGGAGTTCGATCTGCCCTGGGTGAAGGTGACCTTGAACAAGCGCGGCGCGATCCGCGCGGCGCGCGACGTCGGGGTCATCATCGAACGCAGCCGCGCCGACCTCGCCTGATGGCCCGCGTCTATGTGGCGGCAGGCAGCAATGTCGATCCGCTGCCCCATCTGGAACTTGCGCTCCAGGAGCTGGCGCGCAGCTTCGGCCCCTTGAGCGTCTCGGCCTGGTATCGCAACCAGGCCGTCGGCTTCGCGGGCGATGACTTCATCAATCTGGTGGTGGGCTTCGATACCCCGCTTGGCGTTCATGACACCCAGCGGCGGCTGCGCGAGGTGGAGACCCGGTGTGGGCGGCCGCGCGATGCCCCGAAGTGGGCGGCACGCTCCATGGATCTGGACATCCTGCTGTATGCGGACCTGCAAGTGGATGAACCGCAGCTGAAACTGCCGCGCCCGGATCTGCTGGTGCGCCCGTACATGCTCGGTCCACTGGCCGACATCGCCGCGGATCTGCGCCATCCCACCGCGGGGCGCACCATCGCCGAGCTTTGGGCGCAATTTGATCCCGCTGCTCACCAGATGATCGCCGTACGGCCGGCGCAGCGGTGAGAATGTGCGGCTAGCTGCCCTGACTGCGTCCGCCGTCGACGGCCAGAATCTGGCCCGTGACATAGGGTGCGAGCGTCGCGAAGTACAGCGCCGCCTTGCCGATATCCTCAGGCTCGCCCGCGCGCTTCAGCAGTGTCTTGCCGATGATTTCGGCCTTGAGCGCCTCGTCCATGTCGGCCGGCACCATCACCGGGCCGGGCGCGATGCCATTGACGCGCACCTGCGGTGCCAGTTCGCGTGCCAGCGAACGGGTGAGCATGATCAGTGCCGCCTTGGCACTGCTGTAGGCGGGATAGCGCTTCAGGGGTTTCATCCCATGAATGTCGACCATGTTGAGGATCAGTCCGCGCCGCCGGCGCAGTTCGGCGGCGGCGGCCTGCGCCAGGAACAATGGTGCACGAAAGTTGGTGCCGATGAGATCATCGAACTGCGCCGCGGTGATTTCACCCACGGGCGTCGCATAGAAGGTCGACGCATTGTTGATCAGGATGTCCAGCCGGCCAAAGCGTGCCAGCGTCGCATCGATCAGCTGCGGCAGGCGCACCGTGTCCAGCAGGTCCGCCTGTACCGCAATCGCAGAGGCGTCGCGGAGGGCGTTGAGTGCAGCGACCAGGGCCGCGGCCTCATCGGTGGAGGTGTGGTGATGGATCACGACATCGGCGCCCACCGCATGCAGGGCCTGCGCCATGGCGGCGCCGAGACGCCGCGCGCCACCGGTGATCAGTACCGTATGTCCGGCAAGCGGCTGCGGGTCCGTGTTTGGCATAGGCGATCATTATGAACGGATCGGCGCCCATGCCAATGCTGCCGGCCCTGAACGCGGCCGAGGCCGCCCATTCGGCGGCACTGCTGCAGCTGATCACCCAGCAGATCGAGGCGGCCGGCGGCTTCATCGATTTTGCGAGGTTCATGCAGCTGGCGCTGTATGCGCCGGGTCTGGGGTATTACAGCGCCGGCAGCGCCAAGTTTGGGGCAGATGGGGATTTCACGACCGCGCCGGAGGTGTCGACCCTGTTCGCGCGCTGCGTCGCCCGCCAGTGCGCCCAGGTCCTGGGCGAGATCCCCGGCGGCAACATCCTGGAGCTGGGTGCCGGCACCGGCAGCATGGCGGCGACCATATTGGTGGAACTGGCGACGCAGCAGCTGCTGCCTGAGCACTACGACATCCTCGAAGTCAGCGCCGATCTGGCGCAGCGGCAGCGTCAGCATCTGGCCACGCTGCCCGAGGCGCTGCGTTCACGGGTGCGCTGGCTGCAGCAATTGCCGGCGTCACTGTGCGGCGTCATCGTGGCCAACGAGGTACTGGACGCACTGCCTTGCCGTCGCTTCGTGGCCGGCGCGGGTTCGATCGAGGATCTTGGCGTCACCAGTGCCGCGGGCGCGCTGGGCTGGGCGCGCCGCCCGGCCGATGCGGCTCTCACGGGCGCCGTGCGGGAGCTGGGGGCCGCGCTCGATGAACCTCTGCCAACCGGCTACACCTCGGAACTGTGTCTGCTGGCGGATGCGTGGATCGCGAGTCTTGGGGCCGTTCTACAGCGCGGCGTGCTGCTGCTCTTTGACTATGGACTGCCGCGGTCGCAGTACTACCATCCACAGCGGCGCAACGGCACCCTGACCTGTCATTTCAAGCATCGGGCGCACTTTGAGCCGCTGATTCAGGTCGGCGTGCAGGACATCAGCGCGTGGGTGGACTTCACGCGCGTGGCGCTGGCCGGTCATGCCGCGGGCCTGGACCTGCTGGGCTTTTGCACGCAGGCGGGCTTCCTGCTGGGCGCCGGCATCGATGAACTGCTGGCTCAGGCGCGCACGGCCGGCGAACAGGCACGGCGCGCCGCCGAGGCGCGCCGCTTGTTGATGCCCGGGGAGATGGGAGAGGTGTTCAAGCTTCTGGCGCTCGGGCGCGGCGTCGAGCTGCCGCTGATCAGTTTCCGGCACCAGGATCTGCGCGATTCTCTGTGATGAAGCGCTCGCGAATCTGCGTGACCACGGCCAGCCGCCGCTGCTGCAGGGCAGCGCCGATCTGCAGACCGGTCAGGCCCTGGCGCTCCTTGGGGTCAAGGGCCGCCGTCGCCGCCGCCGCCCGGGCCTCGCGCAGGTAATCGGCCTGCGGATAGGGTCGGGAGGCAAGGCCCTCGCGGCCCCGCGCATCGCATTCACAGGCCAGCAGCAGTTCACCGAACCGCTCCGGACGCCGGAACGCATCGGTTTCGGTGAACAGCTTCATGAGGGTCTCGGGGCGTAGCTGCAGCGCCCGATGCACCAGCGTGTGCTGCAGGGATGTGAGTACTGCGAGTTCCCGGCATTCGCTGGGGGCGCGCAGGCGCTGGGAGAGGTGCTCGATCGGCGCCACGCCCAACTCCTCGTGCCGGTGGTGTGCCGGCCAGTGTTCCTTGGGAGTCAGCGCCTTGCCAAGGTCATGCAGCAGCACGGCATAGCGCACCGCCAGGGAAGCCTGCCGTTCGGCGGCGATCGACAGCGCGAGCATGATGTGCACGAAGGTATCCACTTCCGGATGCCAGTTCGCCGGCTGCGGGACCCCGGACAGCGCGGCCAGTTCGGGCATGAGCACCTGCAGCGCGCCGCATTGCTGCAGGATCTCGAAGAACACCTGCGGTCGCGGTTCGAGCAGGGCGCGGGCGCTCTCGCGCCATACCCGTTCGGGGGTGAGGGCGGCGATCTCGCCGTTGGCCGTCATATCCGCCATCAGCGCGATGGTCTCCGAGGCGATGCGAAAGCCGGCATCCGCATAGCGGGCCGCGAAGCGTGCGACGCGCAGCACCCGCACCGGATCCTCGACAAAGGCCTCTGAAACATGGCGCAACAATCGGGATTTGAGATCGCGTCGACCGCCGTAGGGGTCCACGATCTGGCCCGCCGCGTCCTCGGCCATGGCGTTGATGGTGAGGTCGCGTCGCTTCAGGTCCTCCTCCAGCGTCACCTGCGGTGAGAACTCGGTGGTGAAGCCGTGATAGCCGGGCGCGACCTTGCGTTCCAGGCGCGCCAGGGCGTACTCCTCCTTGGTCTGCGGGTGCAGAAAGACCGGAAAATCCTTACCGACCGGGGTGTAGCCTTGAGCGGTGAGCTCCTCCGGCGTGGCGCCCACGACCACCCAGTCCCGCTCGCCGACCGGACGGCCGAGCAGACGATCACGAACCGCGCCGCCTACCAAGTACACTTGCACCGACTCATGTTAACCGAGAGTCGCAAAGTCCTGACGGTTGCGCTGCTGCTGGCCGGTTCAAGCATCCTGCCGGGCTGCGGCAGCCTGTACCTGTTGCAGGCGGCTCGCGGCCAGGCGCAGATCCTCGTGGACCGCCGGCCGGTCGCCGCGGTGGTGGCGGACCCTAAGACACCGGCGACGGTACGGGACACCCTGGCCGAAGTGAGCGCGGCCCGCGACTTCGCCTCCCATGACCTGGGGCTGCCCGACAATCGCAGCTATAGGGTCTACGCGGACATCGGCCGTCCCTATGTGGTGTGGAACGTGGTCGCCGCGCCGGAGTTCTCGATCGCACCCCGGCAGTGGTGCTTCCCCATCGCCGGCTGCGTGACCTACCGTGGCTACTTTCGCCAGAAATCCGCTCAGGGTTACGCCCACCAGCTCGCCGCGCAAGGCTACGACACGGTGGTGGAGGGCGTGCCGGCGTATTCCACGCTGGGGCATTTCGATGATCCGATCCTGAACACCATGCTGCCCTATGGCCGCGATCAGCTGGCGGCGATCATCTTTCACGAGCTCGCGCACCAGCTGCTGTATGTGGCGAATGATTCGGCGTTCAACGAAGCCTTCGCGAGCACGGTGGAGGAGGAGGGGCTGGCGCGCTGGCTGACCTTCAAGGGCCGGCCCGGCGACATCGAGAACTTCAGGCGCAGCGCGGCACGCGCGAAGCAGTATTCGGACCTTCTGGCCCAGGCACGGCGTGATCTTGCGCACCTGTACGCGACGCAGCTGGCGCCGCCGCAGATGCGCGCCGCCAAGCAGGCGCGGCTGGCGGCGCTCGCCGATGCCGTGCGCGCCACCGAGAAACGCCTCGGCTACCCTTCCGGGTACGGCGCCTGGGCGGCGCAGGGCTTCAACAATGCGGAACTCGCGTCCGTTGCGACCTACGAGGACTGCGAGCCGGGATTCAAGCGCATGTTGGCGCAGGAGCAGGGTGATCTGCCGCGCTTCTATGCCGCGGTACGCGCCCTCGCCAGGAAGCCCGCCGCGCAACGCGATGCGCAGGTGTGCAAGGCGCCCTGAGGGCCGAGGCTGCGCCTGGCTACTGGATCGGGACCAGTACCGTGGATTTGCCGCGCTGTATTTCCAGCACCAGCGTGGCGAGGCCCGCGCTGCGTTCGCGCAGCTGCTGGATCGAGGTCACCCGGGACTGGTTGACGGCGACGATGACGTCATCGCTGCGAATGCCGGCTGCGGCCGCCGGGCTGCCGCTGTCGACATTGCGCACCACGACCCCGCTCGCAGCTGGCGCATCCGCCAGCGCCGCGCCTTCCAGGGCCGGATTGATTTCGCTGGTTGGCACCGGTGCCGCTGCGACACTCTCCGGGGGCTGAGTGATGAGGGCCTGGACATGGCGTGGACGGCCATCGCGCAGCAGTTCGATGTCCACGGTCTCGCCCGCGCGCAGCAGGCCGATGGCGTTGCGAACGTCCGCCGGTACCATCACCGTGGCGTGATTGATGGCAACGATCACATCACCGCTGTGGATCCCGGCCTGCTCGGCAGATGAGCCCAGCATCACCTGGGTGACCAGGGCGCCCTCGGCACCGCTCAGACCCAGCGCCTGGGCGATGTCGGGACTGACGGGATAGGTGTCGACGCCGAGCAGGCCGCGCTTCACGGACCCGAACTGCTCCAGCTGCTCGGTGATGCTGCGGACCATGTCGATGGGGATGGCGAAGCCGATGCCGATATTACCGCCCGAGCGCGCCAGGATTGCCGTGGCCAGGCCGACCAGTTCGCCGCGCAGGTTGACCAGCGCGCCGCCTGAATTGCCCGGGTTGATGGCCGCGTCGGTCTGGATGAAATCCTCGAAACCGTCCTTATCAAGACTGCTGCGGCCGAGGCCGCTGACGATGCCGGAGGTCACGGAATTGCGCAGCCCGAAGGGATTGCCGATGGCGACGACAAAGTCGCCCACTTCCAGTTTAGAGGAGTCGCCCAGGTTGATCTGGGTGAGCTTGACCGGCCGCACCTTGATCAGGGCAATGTCGGTGGGCTCATCGATCCCCACCACTTCGGCCTTCAGATCGCGACCATCGGCCAGGGTCACGGTGATTTCGCTGGCGTTCTCGATGACATGCGCGTTGGTGAGGATGTAGCCGCGGCGTGCGTCGAGGATCACGCCAGACCCGGCGCTCTGGAATTGCGGCGAGTGGCCGCCGCGCGCCTGGGGTACGTCGAAGAAGCGGTTGAACGCCGGATCGGCCAGCAACGGATTGGCAGGGTTGCTTTCGGTGACCGAGCCACGCGTGGCGACGTTCACCACCGCCGGGGCGACGCGCCTGATCATGGGCGCGAGCGAGGGCATCGGTGCTTCCTCGGGCGCTGGCGCCTGCGCCGGCGTGGCGGCCGAAGAGTTTGCAGGCGGAAGCGGCGCGGCGAAGGTCGCCGTGCCAAGGATGGCCAGCGCCGCAAGCGCGATCTGACCGGCAGCCACGGCTTTCATATCGGGCATTGTAGCCCGGGCGGGGCCGGGCGGCCCGGGCGGACATCGGTGGCGCGCGGCCGTTGCGGCACGCGCGCCACGCGCGTCAGGCGGCTTCGACCTTGATACGACGGGGCTCGGGCTTCACCTGCTTGGGAATGGAAAGCTCGAGTACGCCATTGACATGGGTCGCCTTGATGGCATCGGTCTGCGCAGCTTCCGGCAGCGTGAAGCGCCGGACGAAGTTACCTGCCACACGCTCCACGCGCTGGTAGTTGCCTTCGCTCTGCTGGGTCTCGGTCTTGCGCTCACCCTTGATGGTCAGCACCCCGGCTTCGGCGGTGATTTCAATGTTATCCGGGCTGACGCCAGGAAGATCGGCGCGCACCACATAGCGCTCGGCCTCTTCATGCACGTCGACCGAAGGAATCCAGGCCACGGTGCGCGCGGTCTCGAACTGCCGGGTCAGGCGGTCGACCAGCGACCATGGCTCGTAGCGAACGATAGTCATGTGTTTCTCTCCAGGTTGATCGCGACAACCGCGAATGACACCGATCTATGGCTGACCGTTGTGCTTTCAAGGGCCAAAGCTGTTGAAACCCGTGTTGAAACCCTGTGGGCAACCTGTGCGCCAGCTGCGTACAGGCTGTGGGCGCCCGGCACAACATCTTGGGCTGCGCCGTGAACGATTTTTCGCGATTTGACGCCCTTCGGACCGCTATCCTTGCGGCCGTGACAGGCGTAAGCTATTGTTTTAGATGGATTAAAATATCTGTAAATCCATCAATTTTCATTCTTGACGGTTATGTTGCACGTCTTTAATCTCGGCCGCTCGACACAAGATCTTGTGTCTCTCCTATGGGGATATGGAGCGTCACGAATTCATGAATACCGTCGTGAAAATTGAACCACGCGAGATCGATACCGTTCCATTCCAGGAAGCTTCCCTGGACATATGGGACAAGAAGTATCGACTCAGCGCGAAGGATGGAACGCCCATCGACAAATCGATGGACGATACCTATAAGCGCGTCGCCCGAGCGCTGGCGGATGTCGAGCCGCCCGAGGCGCGCGAGCAATGGAATGAGCGTTTCCTGTGGGCCCTGCGCCGTGGCGCGATTCCAGCAGGGCGCGTCACCTCCAATGCCGGCGCGCTCGAGCACAAGCCGGCCACTTCCACCATCAACTGCACCGTCTCGGGAACCATCCGCGATTCGATGGATGACATCCTGGGCAAGGTTCACGAGGCCGGTCTTACGCTGAAGGCCGGCTGCGGCATCGGCTACGAGCATTCGACGCTGCGGCCGCGTGGCGCGTATGTCTCCGGCGCCGGCGCCTATACGTCCGGGCCGCTGTCCTTCATGGATATCTTCGACAAGATGTGTTTCACCGTGTCCTCGGCCGGCGGCCGACGCGGCGCGCAGATGGGCACCTTCGATGTCGGCCATCCTGATGTCCTGGAGTTCGTGCGCGCCAAGCGCGAGAACGGCCGGCTGCGCCAGTTCAACCTGTCGCTGCTGATCACCGATGAGTTCATGAGCGCGGTCCGCGAGGAGCGCGACTGGAAGCTCGCCTTTCCGTTGACCCGCAGGGAATTCGAGACCGAGAACCCGAACCTCGAGGATCGCAACGCCTTCGTCTGGCGCGAGTGGCCCATCCATGAGGGCTATGTCGTCAACGAAGAAGGCCTGGTTGCCTGCAAGATCTACAAGACCATCCCGGCACGGCGCCTGTGGGACGTGATCATGACGTCCACTTACGATTTTGCCGAACCCGGGTTCATCCTCATCGACCGCGTCAATGAGATGAACAACAACTGGTGGTGCGAGGATATCCGCGCCACCAACCCCTGCGTTACCGCGGACACCCGGATCGCAACTCAATACGGCATGGTGAAGATTGGCGATCTGTACGAGCGCAATCTTGAAATCCAGGCCACGGTGGATACCCGCACGCTGGACCAGGGTCTTGGCGTGACGGTTCGCGAAGCTGTTCCCGCGTTCATGACCTCGCCCTGCGCAGACGTCTATAAGGTCGTGACCAATGACGGCTACGAGATCAAGGCCACCGAGTGGCATGATTTCTACACGACGCGCGGGAAAATCAAGCTGCGGGATCTGAAACCCGGCGACGAAGTGCTGATCCAGTCAGGCGCCGGGCAGTTCGGCGGTTGTGGCAACGGCGAGCTTGGCGTACTGCTCGGGCTGTTGACCGGTGATGGACATTTCACCAACCGCGGCAAGGGCGAGCAGGCTGCGGTCGTAAATCTGTGGGGCGCCGATCGCACCCTGGCCGATTCCATCGTGGCATCGATTAATTCGCTGATCGAAGGTTGGGCGAATACGGCAAGGCAATACCGTGTCACTGCGGTAGCGATTCCAGAACGCAACCTGGTGATGATCCAATCGATACTTCTGCTGCGCATGCTCAAGGAGATGTTCGCAATCACTGCGGATCTGAAGAGCTGCGTGCCTGAAATCGTGTTCCGCGGCAGTGAAGAGTGCGTCAAGGGTTACCTGCGCGGGCTGTTTCAGAGCGATGGCACCGTTCAGCGCGATGACAAACATGCCTACTGCAGCGTAAGACTGGCATCGAGTCAGCCCTCCTTGCTGAAGGACGTGCAGATGCTGCTGGCAAACTTCGGCATCCTCTGTCGTGTATTGAAACGGCGTTCGGCAGGCGAACGGATATTGCCTGACGGTAAGGGTGGTAAGCGCGCACACAGCTGCAAGGCCGACTACGAACTCATCATTGGTTCCGAGTCGCGTGACCTATTCATGCAGGAGATTGGCTTCCTGACGGATGCCAAGAATCAGAAGTATGGTGAATGGCGCGCGCAGCGCAGCGGCTGTCACCGGCAGACCTTCACCAGCCGTATTTCGAGCATCGAACACGCGGGCCGCGAAGCGGTATTCGATACCACACAGAATGATCGTAATTCACTGATATTTAACGGGATTGTGACCGGCAACTGCGGAGAGCAGCCGTTGCCGCCCTATGGTTCGTGCCTGCTGGGTTCGGTGAATCTCACACGCTTCGTGCGCCATCCGTTCACCGATTACGCCGAGTTCGATTGGGACGAATACCGCGAGGTGGTGCGCGTGTTCACGCGCATGCTGGACAACGTGGTGGAGATCAACGGACTGCCGCTGGAGAAGCAGCGCGGCGAGATCGTGCGCAAGCGCCGCCATGGCATGGGCTTCCTGGGTCTGGGCAGCACCATCACCTGTCTGGGCATGAAATACGGCTCGCAGGAGTCGGTGAAATTCACCGAGGACATCTCGCGTGAGATGGCGGTAGCGGGCTGGGAGGCCGCATTGGATCTGGCGCGCGAGAAGGGCCCGGCGCCGATCATGAACGAGGAGTTCACGGTCACCAAGGAGATGCTGCGCAAGCGTCCCGAGATGGCCCGTGACGGCTGGCGCCCCGGTGCCCACATCGCGGGCCGGGTGCTGCATGCCCGCTACAGCCGCTACATGCAGCGCATCGCCGAAGTCGCGCCGCAGCTGGTTCGCGAGCTGGCCGAGGTCGGCGCGCGCTTCACGCATCACAGCTCGATCGCGCCGACGGGGACGATTTCACTGTCGCTGGCGAACAATGCCTCCAACGGCATCGAACCGTCCTTCGCGCATCACTACTTCCGCAATGTGATACGTCCCGGCAAGAAGTCCAAGGAGAAGGTCGACGTCTTCTCCTTTGAGCTGCTCGCGTATCGGGAGCTGGTCAATTCCAAGGCGCGCCCGGATGCGACTCAGGATGCAGAGAAGCTGCCGGAGTACTTCATCGCCGCCGATGATGTGACGCCGCAGCAGCATGTGGATATCCAGGCGGCTGCCCAGAAGTGGGTGGATTCCTCGATTTCCAAGACCGCGAACGTGCCCACCAACTTTCCCTACGACAAGTTCAAGGACATCTACCTGTATGCCCATGAACAGGGTCTGAAGGGGTGCACGACCTTCCGCTTCAACCCCGAAGCCTTCCAGGGCGTGCTGGTGAAGGAAGCTGACCTCAAGAATACCGTCTACAAGTTCACTCTTGAGGATGGCACCGTGATCGAAGCGCGCGGTGATGAGGAAGTCGAGTACGACGGCGAGATGCACACCGCCGCAAACCTGTTTGACAGCCTGAAGGAGGGGTACTTCGGGCGCTACTAACAGCCCAAAGGCCCTCAAGGAAAGCGCTATGTCCATCAAGATCGCCAAGAAGATCGTCAAGTACAGTGTCGAGAAGCCGCAGGACAAGGCGGACAAGGAAGCTGCTGAGAAGGCCGCTGCCGAGGCGGCCATCGCCGCCGCGCGTGCCGCTGGTGTCGAGCCGGAAATGTTCAAGGACCGCACCGGGCGCATGGCCAAGGTCATCCGCATGCACGAGAGCGTGGAGCGGCCCGAGGTCCTGATCGGCTCCACCTTCAAGATCAAGACCCCGGTGTCGGATCACGCCATGTACGTGACCATCAATGACATCATTCTCAATGAAGGCACCGAGTACGAACAGCGGCGGCCCTTCGAGATCTTCATCAATTCCAAGAACCTGGATCACTTCCAGTGGATTGTTGCGCTCACGCGCATCATTTCAGCCGTGTTCCGCAAGGGCGGGGACGTGACCTTCCTGGTCGATGAGTTGAAGGCGGTGTTCGACCCGCGCGGCGGCTACTGGCAGCCCGGCGGCAAGTTCATGCCTTCCATCATTGCCGAGCTCGGCTATGTCATCGAGCGGCACCTGCAGAACATCGGCCTGATACGCAAGGTCGGCCTGGATGAGCACCAGCAGAAACTGGTGGACGAGAAACGCGCCGAGTTCCTGGCGCGCACCAAGCAGACCGACGCCTTTGCCAAATCACATTTTCCGGAAGGCGCGCAGCTGTGCAGCAAGTGCAGCACCGCCGCCGTGATCATGATGGACGGGTGCATGACCTGCCTGAATTGCGGGGACTCCAAGTGCGGTTAGCGGGTCGGAGGGCTGAGATATCGATTTGCGGTGAGAAGCGGCGCGAGTAGCAGTCGAAGCTGACAGACCTCTCTGTTAGAGAGAGCAAAAGCGCCCATTCCAAGGCAGCCCCCCGCGGGGCTGCCTTTTTTTCGATCCGTTATTGCCGCGTCAGCGTCAGGGGCGTTGGGACCGGACCCTGAGGTCCCTGCCCGATCCATTGCCCCGTCAGCGTCTTGCCCGACAGCGTGCCCTGGTACTCACCCGGCACTCCGGCGGCCTTGACGGAGAGTTTTCCTGCCGTCAGGTCAGCTTCACCGATCGGCAACCCCTTCGCCGGACCGCCGGGAAGTTCGATGTAACCCACATACTGCCCGGTGGCGTTGACCTCGAAGCGCAGCGCCACATTGAGGGTGGCCTGCGGAGTCGCAAGACTCCCGGACCACCTTCCGGCGAGCGAAGCGAACGATTCGGCGCTGAGCTTCAGGGGAAAGACCACCGCCGCGACGTCGCCTTTCTTCAGGCTCACCGGCAGACCGGCCGGTGGATTGCCACCTTGTCGCCACAGACCGTTGAACCCGCCGTTCACGTAGTCGGCAACCATCTCACCCCTGACCGGCGCCACCTTGAAATCGAGCTTGTTGTCGGCGAACTGGATGTCCGACATCGGCAACTCCACGCCCTGCTCAGGCACGAACAGTGACCCGGTGAACTCACCCTTGTCATTGCGCTTGAACCGGGCGACGAAGGTCAGTGAGACACCCGGGGCGGTGATCGGGCCATGCCAGGCGCCGGCAAGGGTATCCATGGCCGCCTTGGACAATACCGGCTTCTGATAGGCACTCAATTCCAGCGGCAGGGTCCCCCCGGGTTGTGTCCATTTGCCCTCAAATTTGCCGTCCTTGAGCGTACCGGCGTATGAGCCACTGAGCGAGGCGACGTCCACTTTCAGCGCGCCCGCGCTGTAGCTCACCGCACTTGCGGCAACGTTCTTGATGGCTGGATTGTCCGGCGAATCCAGGACCGCCGAGTAGCTGCCGTCAGGTTTTTTCAAGAACGTGAACTGAATGGTCAGCGAGGTTTTGGCATCGACCGCCAGCTTCCCCTGCCATGGACCGCTGAGATCCTGTTGTGCGAATACCGGGCCTACCGCCGCAAGCATCGCGAACAGCAGGGTGATTTTCAAAAACCTAGTCATGTACCCTCTCCTGAAAAAATGCAAGGACTCTCATTCTTCGCGTAATGCATTGACGGGATCCGCGCTGGCCGTCTTGTAGGACTGCAACGCCACGGTGATGAAGGCCACGCCCGCGGCCAGCACCGCCGCCAGCACGAATACCAGCGGATTGATGCCCGCCCGGTAGGCGAAACCCAACAGCCATCGGTCCATGGCGAAATAGGAGATGACCGCCGCCAGGACCGAAGCGATCAGCACCAGGATCAGGATGCGCTGCGCCAGGAGCATGATGATCTGGAAGGCCGTGGCACCCAGCACCTTGCGGGTGCCAATTTCGCGGCTGCGCTGCTCGGTGGTGAAGGCAATGAGCCCGAACAGGCCCAGACAGGCAATGAAGATACAGATCGCGGCAAATATGGCGATCAGCCGCGTGAGGTCGTGCTCGGATTTGTAGAGGTTGTTCAGCTGCTGATCCAGGAACTCGTATTCGAACGGATGGCGCGCATCGGCCTGGCGCAGGACCGCCTCGACGAAGTCCAGCGTCCTGCCCACGTTCTCGCCCTTGATATTGAGAACCATCAGCCGCTGCTGCGAGGGCCGCGCCGACTCCGGCAACCCGGTGAAGTCATCGGTCAGCGGCAACAGCGCAAACGGCTCGATCACGGTGCGCAGCGACTTGAAATTGAAGTCCTTGACCACGCCGATCACGTGGCCGATCACGATCCCGCCGTTGCCGTAGACGCGCTTGCCGAGCGGTTCGGTCCATCCCATCTTGTGAACCATGGTCTCGTTGACCAGCGCCGACACCCCGGTATCCGTCAGCAGCCGTTGCGAGAAATCCCGACCCTTGACGATCTGCAGGCCCAGGACCGAGAGGAAATCGGTGGCGACGGGCATGTTGAAGATTTCCACGGAGGTGGGGACGCCATCGTTGTTGTCCACCTGGACCAGATTCTCGCCGGTCTGTTTGCCGGGCAGCGTAATCGCCTCCGAGACTCCAAGTATGTCCGGATTCTTGCCCAGTTCAGTGCGAATCGTGGGCAGCTTCTCGATGGTGGTGGCGCCCCGCAGCGTGACCACCAGCCGGTTTTCCTTCTGGAATCCCAGTGGTTTGTTGGCGATATAGCGCATCTGCGCCTGCATCAGCAGGGTACTGGCGATGACGCCGGCGGAGATGGTGAACTGCACCAGCACCAGCAGTTCGCGCATTCGCGCATGGCCTTTGCCGGCGGTGTACCTGCCGGTGAGCGCCGAGGTGGGCGCCCAGCTGGACAGATACAGCGCTGGATAGGCGCCGGCCAGGATGCCCACCAGAATTCCGATGCCGAACAGCCACGCCACCAGCACCGGCTCGTGAAACACGTTGAGGGTGACCTGCTGCTCCATCAGCGAGTTTATCGAGGTAAGCCGCAGCATCACCTCCACGATCACCATGCCGATTACCGTGGCGATCAGCACGAACAGCACCGCCTCGCCGAGAAACTGCAGCGCCAGGGACAGGCGGCTGGCGCCGAGGATCTTGCGGATGCCGACCGAGCGCGCGCGGCGCGTGGCGCGGGCAGTGGCAAGGTTCATATAGTTGATGCAGGCGACGATCAGGATGAAGAGCCCGACCGCGGCGCAGCCGTACAGGTAAATGGGGTTGCCGGTCGGCCGGTCGTAGCCCACATCGGATTTGAGATGAATGTCGGTGAGCGGCTGCAGCCAGCTGCGCCACTTGCTGTTCAGCGGTTTGCCGACTTCCGCCATGTTGTGCGCAAAGAACTGATCGTTCACCGGCGCCCAGTCCGTGAGCTTGAAGCCCGGCGCCATCACCACATAGGTGAAGTCCCCGACGCCCCAGAGCTGTTGACGTCGCTGCGTCTGGCTGTCCGGTTCACGCAGCCGAGCGTTATTGCGCGAGAACAGTATGTCGTATTTGAGGTGAGTGTTCTGGGGTTGATCGGCATACACCAGATTGATCTTCAAGGGTATGCCGTCGTCGGTGCTGATGCTCTCCCCGATCGGATTGGCATTGCCAAAATAGCGGCGGGCGAAGGTTTGGCTCACTGCCACGGACGAGCCGTCTGTCAGCGCCGTCTTCGGATCGCCGTAGATCACCTCGAAGGTGAAGATATCGAAGACGTCCGGATCCGCGTAATAGGCATCGGACCATACATACGCATCATTGCCATGATGGATGGTGATGCCGCCCTGGTTGCCGGCGCTTTCAAACCTCACGTATTTCTTGATCTGCGGATCGTCGGCCGCAATCATCGGCGCCAGGGAACGGGACGTGAGTGCGAAGCTCGACGCGGTGCCATTGGTGGTGAATTCGTTCACCAGCCTGAAGATGTGTTCGTGCTGGACGTTGTAGCGATCGTAGGTGAGTTCGCTGCGCAGAAACAGGCCGAGAATCAGGCAACAGGCGATTCCCAGCGACAGACCCGCGATGTTGATCGCGGCATACAGACGCTCGCGGCTGAGATTGCGCAGCGCCACGACGATATAGTTGCGCATGGCTTAGCGCTCGGTGCTCTTGTCCGAGACGATCTTGCCGTCGATGAGATTGACGATGCGCCGGCTGTAGGCGGCGTTGTCCGCCGAATGGGTCACCATGAGAATGGTCGTGCCCTCGTCATTGAGCTTGGTCAGGATCTTCATGACTTCCTCGCCGTGCTCTGAGTCAAGGTTTCCAGTGGGCTCATCGGCAAGGATCAGGTTCGGTTTGTTGACGATGGCCCTCGCCACCGCGACACGCTGCTGTTGACCGCCCGAGAGTTGCGCCGGGAAATGGCCGCTGCGGTGCCCGATGTCCATTTTTTCCAGCACGCCCTCGACGCGCGCGCGGCGCTCATGCGCCGCCACCCCGCCATAAACCAGCGGCAATTCGACGTTTTCGTAGACGGTGAGTTCCTCGATCAGATTGAAGCTCTGGAACACGAAGCCGATGTGCGCTTTGCGAATCCCGGCACGGCGGCGCTCCGGGTAGCCTGAAACATCCTCGCCCAGGAACCTGTAGCTGCCCTCGGTGGGACTGTCGATCAATCCCAGGATGTGCATCAGAGTCGACTTGCCGCAGCCGGACGGACCCATGATGGAGACGAACTGCCCTTCTGCCAGCGAGAAGTCCAGACCATCTACGGCGGTGGTTTCCACCGCGTCGGTGCGGTAGACCTTCTTCAGATCGTGGGTTTCGATAATCATTTGGGACCCTGGTTGGTTCTGATGGGTTCGCTGAACTGCAGCTCGTCGACTTCGTTGTAGCTGTCATAGGCCGATGTGATGATGCGATCCCCGGCGCTCAGGCCGTCCAGCACTTCGACCTGGCGCGGATTCTGGCGCCCCAGGCGCACATTGGTACGTCGGGCGGAGCGTCCGTCCTTGGAGATCAGATAGACCCAGCGACCGGCGGTTTGCTGGTAGAAGCCGCCCTTTGGCACGACCAGGCCCTGCGAAGGCGCGCCGAAGGTCAGCTCCACCGTCAGGGTCTGCCCGCGCTTGAGGTCGTCGGGACCGGCGCCCTCGAACACGACGTCCGCCTCGAAGGCATTGTCCTTCACTTCCGGATAGATCTTCTGGACGGTCACCGACCAGTTCTTGCCGTCCAGGTCGATATGACCCTTGGTGCCGATCTCGACTTTGCTGATGTAGAACTGATCGATCTTCACCCGGACTTTGAACTTATCCAGCAGGTCGATCTGGCCGATGCGCTGGCCGGCCGGAATGTTCTGGCCGACCTGGGCATCGATGGTCGAAAGCCAACCTGAAATCGGCGCCCGCACATTCAGGCTTTCCACGATGTCATTGACCAGGCCCAAGCCGGTGTTCAGCCGATCGATGGAGCGATTGGCCTGCTTGAGCTCCTGGGCGCTGAGCTCGTCCTCCTGCTTGATGCGCTCCGCGAGCAGCTCCCGCTTTTGCTTCAGGTACTTGAGCTTGTCGCGGGTGGCCTCGTAGGTATCGATGGAATAGGCAGGAAAAGACCCCTTCATCACCTCATCCTGGCGTTTGAAGGTCTTCTGCAGGTCCAGGATCTGGTAGTCCAGATCCAGCAGCGTATCGCGCAGCAACAGCGTGCTCTGCTTGCGGTTGAATACGGTTTCCCGCTGGATGTCGAGGTTGTACAGCAGCTGGGTCTCGGTGCCGATGGCGGTATTGCGCAAGGTCGTATTCGAGAACTGCAGGATCAGATCGCCCTTCTCGACGTGCTGGCCACCCTCGACCAGGATCTTCTCCACGCGTCCGCCGCCCTCGATGTCCAGGTACACGGAAGTGGCCGGCTGCACCGTGCCGTCGAACGGGTAGTACTCAAGGAACTCCCCCTCCTGCACCACCCCGGTGGTGATGCGATCCGCATCGACCTGCAGCCGCGTGTGCCCCGAACGGCTGAGGATCTGCCAGGCGAGGAGCCCCAGCAGCAGTGCGCCCGCGCCGATCAGCATCCAGCGATTGGGTGACCACCCCTTCTTTTCTATTGCGCGATCCATGGTGGAGCGCGGCCGTTTGGCGGGTATTTCGATATCCGGCATCAGTGCAGGGCAATCAATTTCCGTGCCAAAGCGGCCCGTGATTTATCCTTGATAAATCAACGTACTAACGCCGTCGTAGAGGAGCCTGGCCAGCCTGATTGTTCCGATTCGGAACAGAATGTGTTCCACTATGAAACATGACGCCCTCCGACATTCTCATTGTCGATGACGATTCCGAGGTGCTGCTGGCCGCTGAGCTGGTTCTGAAGAAGCATTTTCGCAGTGTCGTCGCGACTTCCGAACCGAAGCAGATCAGACAGCTGCTGGCGCGTCAGAGTTTCGAAGTGCTGCTGCTGGATATGAATTTTTCGGTGGGGGCGACGTCCGGTCAGGAGGGCCTGGACTGGCTGCAGACCGTTCAGGAACTCGCCCCCGACACCAAGGTGATTCTCATGACGGCCTATGGCGGCATCGAGCCTGCCGTCAATGCCATGCGCAAGGGTGCGGCCGACTTTGTCGTCAAACCCTGGGACAACGCCAAACTGATTGCCACGGTCTCCTCCGTCGCCCGCCTGGCGCATGCGGACCGGGAGGTGGCAAGTCTGCGCCGCCAGCAGCGCAGTGTTAACGAATATATCGGCCGCGAACTGGACCGCATTGTCGGGGCGGCGCCCGGACTTCGGCAGATGCTGGACAGCATCAACAAGGTGGCGCGCACCGATGCCAGCGTCCTCATCGTCGGGGAAAACGGCACCGGCAAGGAACTCGCCGCCCGCGCCATTCACAGCCAGTCATTGCGCAGCGATCGGGTGTTCGTCAACGTCGACCTTGGTGCCGTCTCGGAAACCCTGTTCGAATCGGAACTGTTCGGCCACCGCAAGGGCGCCTTCACCGACGCCCGCGAGGATCGCGCAGGACGCTTCGAGATCGCCAACGGCGGCACCCTGTTTCTGGATGAAATCGGCAATCTGAGCCTGAAAATGCAGGCCAAGCTGCTGGGCGCTCTGGAGACCATGATGATCTCCCGCCTGGGTTCTGACCGGCCGATCAAGATCGACTCCCGCGTGATCTGCGCCACCAATCTGCGCCCGGAGGAGCTGCGCGACCCGTCCCGCTTCCGTCAGGACCTGCTCTACCGCATCAATACCATCGAAATCCACGTGCCGCCGCTGCGCGAGCGCATCGAGGACGTGCCGCTGCTGGTGTCGCATTACCTCGCGCTGTACGCCAAGCGCTACGGCAAACCCGAACCGCGCTTCGATGCCGCGGCCCTGCAACGACTTCAGCATTACCACTGGCCCGGCAACGTGCGCGAACTCAGGCACGTGATTGAGCGGGTCATCATCATGAGCGACCAGGGCATGCCGCAGCTGGATGGAATGCTGCCGCCGCTGCCCAGCATGGAACCGGTGACGCTGAACCTGGAAGAGTTGGAAAAGCAGGCGATCCGGACCGCGATCGCCCGGCATGAGGGCAATCTCAGCAAGGCCGCCCAATCACTGGGCCTGGGCCGCACCACCCTGTACCGGAAAATGGCCCGCTATGGGCTTGAGTAACTTCCGGCTCAACGTGGCGCTGCGGGTATTGATACTCGCGGCGCTGTGCTTCGTGCTGGTCTGGGGCTGGCTGAACACCCCATGGGTGGTAACGCCGCTGGTCACGAGCGCGCTGATTGTCGCCAGCGTGATGGATCTCATCCGGTACGCGGAGCGCACCAGCCGCGATCTGAGCAGTTTTCTCACCGTCATCGCCCACCACGACTTCTCGACCCCGGTATCCGTGCCTGCAAAGGGTGGAGTCTTCGGACAGCTGCAGGAGGCCTATCGTCTGCTCACGGGTGAATTCCGCCGGCTCAATCAGCAAAAGGCCGCGAATCACCAATACCTTGCAGCCATCGTGGAGCACGTCGGGGTGGCGCTGTTCTGCTTCGATGAACACGGCGAGGTGCTGCTCATGAATGCACCGGCGCGCCGGCTGTTCGGGGTGCCCTACCTGGTGAATCGCCGCTCATTTGGCCGGATTGACGCGCGCCTGCCGCAGATCCTGCAGCAGCTCGGGGACGGCGAACGCACCATGGTCGACATCCATGGTGGCGATGAGAGTCTGCGGTTGGTGCTGTACTCCACGACCTTCGAGCTGCAGCAGCGACGGCACCAGATCGTCTCGTTTCATAACATCCGCGACGAACTGGATCGCCAGGAAGTGGAGTCCTGGCAGAAACTGATCCGGGTTCTGACTCACGAGATCATGAACTCGGTGACACCGATCATCTCGCTTAGCCGGCTGATCCGGGAAAACATGGCCGACAGGGCCGATGAGGATCTGCTGCGCAGCCTCACCGCGATCCATGCGCGCAGCAGCGGCCTGCTCGAGTTTGTGCAGGCCTACCGCAGTTTCGCCAACCTGCCATTGCCGGTTTTCGCGCAAGTCGTGGTGCTGCCGCTGCTGGAGCAGATCCGCACGCTGATGGCCGAAGAACTCAGCTCGCGAGGAATCACCCTGCAGATCCTCTGCAGCAATGCCGCACTGACAATCCGCGCCGATCCTTCCCAGGTCGAGCAGGTGCTCATCAATCTGCTGCGCAACGCATTTGACGCGCTCGCCGGACGGGACGGTGCGCGCATCGAACTGCGCGCCTTCGAAGAGGCACATGGCCAAGTGGTGCTTCAGGTCATCGACAATGGCGCAGGCATCGATGAGACCCAGCTGGATGATGTGTTCGTGCCGTTTTTCACCACCAAGCGCGAGGGCATGGGGGTGGGCCTTAGTATTTCGCGCCGCATCATGCGCATGAATGAGGGTTCCATCACGGTGCGTTCCGCCGCCGGTGAAGGCTGCGTATTCACCCTGCGTTTCCGATCTGCCACAGCCTAGCGCCGGCTCGTAGGTGCGCGCCGACAGGGACTTGCAGCCGCCCGGATGCTCCGCTTGAGCACTTGCGCCGTGACAGTCACCGGGGCTGCCTCCTACCCTGTCCCTGACATACCGGAGCTGCAATGAAATCGACAACCCGATGGTTCGCGTTTCTGTTGATGATTCTCGCAGCCTGTGACCTGGGCTATGCACAAGGTGCCCGGCCGGAGCTCAAGCCGGTCGCCTTCGCAACTCTGGACACCAACCATGACGGCAGGATTTCCCGGCAGGAGGCGCTCGCGGCGCCGGACTTGTACGACGCCTTTGACACGCTCGACGTCAATCACGATGGCTTCCTCAGCCCAGCGGAATTCCAGGCCTGGCCGCGGGCCTTGAAGACGACCGACCCGGCGAAGCGTGACCCGGGCACGGTCCCGGGCGGTAGTGCCGGCGCGCAGCACATGACGCCCGCCTCCTAGAGGCTGTAGGAGCCCACCGACTTCAATGACAATCAGCCCCGCCTAGAATGTTGCGGGCGCCGGATCGCAATGTTGCGAGTCGGCAGCACAATGGAGCAGCACATGGCAGAGGACAGCAAGGAGCGCGAGCCCTGGTCCCCGAAAATCGACAAAAAGCCGCTCTTCACCAACAGCGCAGATTTCGAGCGCGGTCTGGGTGAGACGGGCAATCCACCGGATATCACCGAGGAGGGCGAGGAAGAGGACGAGGATAAGAAGGTCTCCGGCATACCCTCCGACACTCCGATCAAGCCGCCACGGTAGCACCTATCGCGGGGTGCACCGGCAGTCGCTCCCGCAAGCCATTCGCTGCAGCAGCTGCTGGCGGGCGTGGTTTCGCCGTGGTGTAAGGATTCCGTATACTGCGACGTACTACCTTCATCGTCCCGCTCGATGAAAGACGGGTCCGAGCCCGCTGTTGCGATTGGAGAATCCCTGGTGAATAAGAAGTGGTTGATCTGCATTCTGGCCGCGTCTGCGGGCCCCTCATTGGTCTATGCGGCCCCGGCCCAGGATCCGGAGACGGCCGCGGACGTTCGTTGCATCGCGGTCGGATTCAGAATGGCCCAGGCGGACAACCCTCAGGTCAAGTCTGCCGGACAGCTGTTGACCCTCTACTACCTCGGGCGTTTGGAGGGCCACACGACCCAGGGCAACGTGGAGGATCTGATCATCGAACAGGTCACCAAAATGGATGAGCCTGCCTTTCATAGCGAAGCAACACGGTGCGGCAGCGGCCTGACGGCAAAAGGGCAGCAGCTGACCAAGATCAGCCAGGACCTGGCCAAGCTCGGTCAGCAGCTGCAGCCAAGTTCGGCGCCACCGAAGTAGGGCGCACCAGCATTCGTTCGGCGCGCGCATGCCCAGCAGTCTGCAGGTGATTCGGGCTGACATCGTTACGCTGAACGCCGGGGCCATCGTCAATGCCGCCAATTCGAGCCTGCTCGGCGGCGCTGGCGTTGATGGCGCGATTCACCAGGCCGCCGGACCGGAACTGCTGCAGGCCTGCCGCAAGTTGGGCGGCTGTCCGACCGGTGAGGCTCGTATCACGCCGGGATTCAGGCTCAAGGCCCAATGGATCATCCACACCGTCGGTCCGGTCTGGAGCGGCGGCAATGACGGCGAGGCGCAGCTTTTGGGCTCCTGTTACCGCCAATGCCTGCGTTTGGCGCTTGAACATTCCATCGAGTCGATCGCTTTCCCGGCCATCAGTACCGGCGCCTATGGCTATCCGAAGGATCCGGCCACGGCGGTGGCCATCACATCCGTCAGGGAGTTTGTCGGGCTCGGCCGCGGACCCGGGGAAGTCATCTTCTGCTGTTATTCGGCCGAGGACTATGCAAGATACCGGCATGCGCTTCGGTCTGAATAGCCTGCCATTGATTCTGGGTGCCCTGTTCGTGGCCGTGGTGCTTCTGGGCCTCTATCTCATGGGTAGCAGCCGGCGCGCCTCCCGGCGCAGATCCCCTGGCGCGAGCAACCTGGGTTGGGCATTGCTGTTTCTCAGCTCTGGCCGGGTACCACCGCCACCGCCGCAGGCCCAAATCGAGGCCGAATTGAACGGTGAAAAGGATCGGGCGGCCTCGGACCCGTTGCGAAAGCCCGCCGACTTCAGTCATTAGCGCGATTGTCCCTTTGGCAAGCAGGGCGTCACGGCGGGTGCTTGCTTGGCCTGTCCTTGCGCATCCGGAAATGTTTTGGCGCAAAGAGAGCAAAGTGATCGCCAAGATCGCCCAGAAAATACTCATCGTCATATTTGCTGCCGTGATGTGCGGCCTAATGTGGGCTACGCGGGCGTTGGCGTTCAATGAGCCTCCCCATGAGGTTGTCCGCAAGGCGTTGGTGGGATTCGTGGTGGTCCTGGTCATTGGAGTGGGAGTCGTGCTGATCCAAAGGAACGACTGGAAGGCGAATTCCTATGTTTCGCGGCAACCACAGGTCCCGGGAACTATTCGGACCGGTTAGCGATCTCGGCTACAACCGCGGATCTTGGCCATATCGCCAACCGACCCCATCAGGGCAGCTGCATTTCTCTTCAAGCCAGCTGCTGATCAATCGCCCTATAATCGGGGCATGGCTGCCAGGAAAGCGAAGAAAACTGCCGGCAAGAGCGGCGCAAAACGGCGGGCGGGCAAACTGGGGCCTGCCACCCTGCGTCGGGGATTGGCGAGCGCCGAGATTGTTCTCACGCTCGATGAACCCTTGCTGTCCGAAGTCGTGGCTGCCGTGCTCAAGGCGGACGGTTCAACAATCGGCGCCTACCGTGAGCCACTGTCCGGGCGACCACTGCTGCTGGCCTCACTGCCGTTCTCGGCCATCGAACCGACGCCCTTCCAGCGCGATCTGTCACCCACTCACGCCAAGCGCCTCTCGGCTGCAATCGAAGCCACGGGCGCCTTTCTGGATCCTCTGATCGTCGTGCTGGGCGAGGGCGGCCGCTTCTGGACTCCCAATGGCCGGCATCGGCTGGCCGCGGCGAAGGTGCTGGGTTTGAAACAGATCACGGCTCTCATCTCGCCTGATGAGAGCCTGTCCTTCCGCATCCTCGCGCTCAATACCGAAAAAGCCCACAACCTCAAGGACAAGAGCCTCGAGGTCATCCGCATGGCTCGCAACCTGGCCAAGCGCGAACCGACCCGCAAGGAGTCGGCTTTCGCCGAACATTTCGAAGCGGCGGAATTGCTGACGCTGGGCGCGATCTACGAGAAGAATGCGCGCTTCGGCGGCGGTGCCTACAACTCCTTCCTGAGGAAGGTCGATCGGTTCTCCGAGAAGACCCTCACGGTGAGCCTGCGCGAGCGGGCCGATCTGGCGGCCCGGCTGCTGCAGATCGATGAGCGGGTCAAGCGCATCGTGACGGCGCTGCAGGAGCGCGGCATGAAGTCGCCGTACCTGCGCAACTACGTGGTGGCCCGCATCAACCCGGTGCGCTTCCATCGATTGAAGCCAGGGGAGCGCAAGCCCGCGATGCCGATCCTGCAGGCCATGACGCGCATGGCGGCTGCGGCTCGGGATTTTGATCTCGCCAAGGTGTCCTTGAGCGATCTGGCCTTCGTGGCTGCGGGCGCAGAATCCTCGGAGTAGCAGTGATGAAGACTCACGCGCCGGCAGTGTCACCTGCCGGCGCGTGAACGCGGCGCGATTACTTCGGCGGAATCTGGCTGCTGATGCCGTTTTCCTGCTTGTTCAGCACGCGCTGCTCGGGCTTGGTGATGTGGCCGCCGTTCTGGCTGGCCATGTCACGCTCTTCCTGGCGCACCTGGTGATCTTCCTTGTGCGCGGCGGCCGCCTGGCCCTTGGTCATGGTGCCGTTCTTCACATCGTTGTGGATTCGGCGGTTCTGGTTGTTCAGCCGATGATTGACCTGGGTCCGGCGCGGATGATTCTTCTGCCAGGTGGTTTCGGCCGAAGCGCTTCCGACCACGCCCGCAAGCATTACCGCGGCGGCGGCGAAGGTCAGCGTCTTACGAAATCTGTTTGACATAGCGGCAGCTCCTGGAACGTGGGTCATTGAGTCGTCAACTGCAGGCGAAACTTTCGCCTCGTGAGGGTAACAACGACGCCCCAGGCGGCACGCTGACGTGGGTTACAAGTTATTAAAGATTAGATGAGAGCTAACCCAGATCGGCAATGACGGCTTTGGGCACCTTGCCCTGGGTGACCGTCACGCCCTCGCTGCGCAGTCGCCGCGCCTGTTCGCGGAAGTGTTTGGAGCCGGGTGGGAACACGATGCGGCCGCCCGCACCCAGAATGCGGTGCCAGGGCAACGCCAGGTCATCCGGTGCCATGCGCAGCGCATAGGCCGTCATGCGCGCGCGACCCGGCAGGCCTGCCGCCCGCGCCACTTCGCCATAGGTGGCGACCTGGCCGCGTGGCACGGCGGCAATCACGTGCCAGATGTCCTGCAATGCCGGATTGTGCTCCGGCGATGATTTATGCCCGCGGCGCGCAGCGCCGCGGGCGGGACCGAAGAGTGTATGAGTGAAGGGCATGCCGGCATTGTGCACCGGAATCGCGGGCCAAAAAAAACCCCGCCGGGGGCGGGGTTGATCTGGTCGCTTGCTTGCTTGCTGTGGAGGAGCAATTCTTCTGGTTCTTGTCCGGTTCTCAAAGGCATGCGCTTGCGCCGCTGCCTGGTGTATTTGGTATCTCCGGCCGATCCGCCTGCGTTTCTTCCTTCCCCGGCCCCTTGGGCCATCTCTTCCCTATAGATAAGCAACGGTCATGCCAGAGCCCGATATGTCCGGCGCGATGTGACATCTTGTATCTGCGACGGGGTCAACGGTGCCACAGCTCGCTCTATGCGAGGCTTTGCCCACGCCTGATGTGACAGAACACCGGTTCGGTTGGTGCGGTGCGTTCGGTGGTGTCAAAATCTTCGACAGCATTTCCTCCGACGGCCACCGGACCGACACCTTATACTTCGAGTAAGATATTGATATACATAGTAATTGACGTGTTGGCTGGGGTGTAAATGCAACCGACACGCAACCACGGCGCCTGGGCGCCGGCCCTGCTCGCGGCGCTCGTGATGTGCGGCGCCGGCTGTTCGACGACCCCACACAAGTCGAAGCCTGCGAGCGCTCCCGTCCCAGTTTCGGCACCCGCAACGCCGGTGCAGAGTTCGCCGACGACCGCCTCAGCGGCGCCAGGCTTGGAACCCTTCACGCCACCCGCGCCCAGTAGCGCGCCGACGCCGGCCGCCCCACCGGCTGGCGAGCCCGGCACGGCGCCCGCGCCTGCGACCCCGCCGACCCTCACCGGGGGGCCGCCGCCGGCGAGCACACCACCGGCACCGCGGGTGCTCGACAGGAATTTTCCGCAGCCGCCCGCCCTCGATCGCGACGTGAACTTCTGGATCCGCGTCTATACCGAAATCGGCACCAATGCCGGCTTCCTGCACGACCAGTACAACCTGGGTGTGGTCTACGAGACGATTCAGTTCGACCCGGGCATGTCGGCCCGGCAGCGCGAGCGACTGGTTGAAAGTCATCGCGAGCAGATCGTCGCCGCGCTCAAGCGCATCGCGCATGCCACCGGGCCGCTGTCGCCGGAGGATCAGCACATCCGCGACATGTGGGGCGATGCCTATACACCGGCCCGGGTGCTCGGCGCAGTGGAGGACATCCGCTTCCAGCTGGGCCAGTCCGACCGGTTTCGCGAGGGCCTGGTGCGCTCGGGGCTGTGGCAGACGCATATCGAGCAGACCCTGTCGGACCTTGGCCTGCCAACCGAGCTGGGGGTGCTGCCGCACGTGGAATCCTCCTTCAACGCGGCCGCGTATTCCAAGGCCGGGGCGGCGGGCATGTGGCAGTTCATGCGTTCCACGGGTCGGCGCTACATGCGCATCGATTCGGCCGTGGACGATCGCATGGATCCGTTCCGCAGCACCGAGGCCGCAGCGCAACTGCTGAGCTTCAATTACCGGCTGCTGGGCACTTGGCCGCTGGCCTTGACCGCCTACAACCACGGGGCCGAGGGCATGCGGCGCGCCAAGGAGCAGCTGCGGACCGACGACATCGTGATGGTGGTGCGCAACTACCACAGCCCGAGTTTCGGCTTCGCCTCGCGCAACTACTATGTGTCATTCCTGGCCGCGCTCACGGTGGACAAGGACCCGGAGAAGTATTTCGGCCCCATCAAGCGCGAGCCCGAGGCGAAGTTCCGTGACGTGACCATGCCGGGGTTCGTGACGGTGAGCGCGCTCACGCACGCCTTGCACATCAATGCGGACCAGCTGCGCCGCCTGAATCCCGCGCTGCTGCCGGCCTGCTGGGAAGGCCGGCGCCGGGTCCCCAAGGGCTACGTGCTGCGCCTGCCGGTGAGCGGCCCGGAGTGGACCACCGAGCTTCTGGCACAGCGTCTCTCGCCCTCGGACCTGCAGGCCCGGCAGACCGTGCCGGAGCGTCGCAAGGTCATGAAGGGGGAGACCCTGGCCAGTATCGCCGGCGACTACGGCATGAAGCCCGGCGAGCTTGCGCGCCTCAACGGCATCAGCGCGCGCACGCGCCTGCGGCCCGGCCGCTATCTGCGCGTCCCCGAAGCCAACCCGGTGCGCGTGGCCGCCGTGCACGTCGATCACCCGGCCGAGGAGGCCGCAACTGCCGAGCCGGCCGCCTCTGCCCCGAGCAGCCTCTCCAGCTCACCCGTTGCGGTAGCGGCAAGCTCACAGCCCACGGCAACCCCGGCGGCGCCCGAAACCAGCAGCGCGCCGGCCGTGGTGGCGGCCAATACACCCGATGCAGCCAGTCCTGCTGTGGCACCGGAAGTCTCCGCCGCGCCGCCGGCGGCGTCGGTCACGGACGCCGCGGCACCGGGCAGCGTGGCCGTTGCGGCCAATACCGCACCCTCGGCAACCCCGGTGGCGCCGGATGTCGAGCCGGAGACCATTGCCGGTGGCGTGTCGCCGCAGGTCGCGCAGCAGGAGAGCGAGCAGGATGCGCGCGCGGTGGCGCAGGACAAGCCGCTCGCGGTGACCCAGCCGGTATCGGCCAAGCAGGCCGAGGAACTCACCCCCGGCCTCGGGCCCACTTCGGTGGTGTCCACTGACAACGCCGATGCCACGGACTATTCCGTGGCGGCCGATGACAGCATCGTGGTGGCGCCCACCGAGACCCTGGGCGCCTATGCCGGGTGGCTGGATATCAGCCCCGCGCGGCTGCGCGCCTTGAATCACCTGCGGGGCAGGGGCGCGGTGCGGATCGGGCACAAGCTGAAGCTTGATTTCGCCAACAGCACCCACGAGAAGTTTGAAACACAGCGCCGCGACTATCATCGGCAGCTGCAGGCGGCCTACTTCGCCTCGCACCGTATTTCAGGCACCCAGGTGCACGTGGCGCGGGCCGGGGATTCGCTGTGGAACCTGGCGCATCGTTTCGGTGATCTGCCGGCGTGGCTGCTGCAGCAGTACAATCCGGACGTGGCGTTCGATGAGCTCAGGGCCGGTACCCAGATCGTGCTACCGCGCGTGGAAGATCTCGGCAATGCCGGCAGCGACAATTGAGACACTGTCGGCAAATGGCGCCAGGCGCGGCCGTTGTGACGGCTGCACTTCGCCGCCGGACCCCTAACCCATATACTGCCGATTATGTGTGATCGTCCGAACGTGAAGTTTCTCGCGTTGCTTCTGGCTTTGGCGCTGGGCGCGGCGGCGAGCCTGGCCTTCGCCTATGGCAAGCCGCAGAGCCCGAGCAAGGAAACGGCACATCAGCAAAGCGGCTCCGGCAGCGGCGATGCCAGCAGCGGTTCGGAGCCGCTGCTGGCCGACCGTGTCGTGGTGCGCAAGTCCGAGCGGCGCATGTACCTGATGCACGGGGATACGGTGCTGCGTTCCTACCGCGTCGCGCTGGGACTGAATCCGGTCGGCCCCAAGGAGCAGGAGGGTGACTCGCGCACGCCCGAGGGCCATTATCAGCTGACCCGTCGCAACCCCCATAGCGAGTACTTCCTGTCGATCCAGGTGTCCTACCCCAACGACAAGGATCTGCAGCGCGCACGGCGCAACCGGCTCACGCCCGGCGGCGCGATCATGATCCACGGCCTGCCGAACGAACTGCGCCGGGAACCGACTTACTATGAGAAGCGCGACTGGACCGACGGCTGCATCGCCGTGTCAGACTCCGACATGCTGGAGATCTGGCTGATGACCCCACAGGACATCCCCATCGACATCCTGCCGTAGCCGGCTTCCCTCAGGTCTAGTGAACACCAGCAGTAGCAGCATCATCCCGGATTCGGTCGACGCACTGGTTGCGCCCCGCGGCAGCCTCGAGAACCTGTCCCAGGAGGAGATCACCAAGCTGCTGGATACCAGCCACAGCGGGCTTTACGGCCTGTTCCGCAAATGTGCCCTGGCGGTGCTCAATACCGGCAACGATACCGACAATGCCAAGGAGATCCTGGAGCGCTACGCGGACTTCCACATCGAGGTCGTGCGTCACGCGCGCGGCATCAAGCTGGAGGTGCGCAACGCCCCGGCCACCGCCTTTGTCGACGGGGAGATGATCCGCGGCATCAAGGAGCACCTGTTCGCGGTGCTGCGCGATGTCATCTACATCGCCGGTGAAATCATCGACAGCCGGGTGATGTCGCTCACCGATTCCGGGGCCGTCACCAACACGGTGTTTCGCATCCTGCGCAACGCCCGGGCGCTGGAATTCAAGGGCTATCCGAACCTGGTGGTGTGCTGGGGCGGGCATTCCATCGGCGATGACGAATACCACTACACCAAGAAAGTCGGCTACGAGATGGGGCTGCGCGGCCTGGATGTGTGCACCGGCTGCGGACCCGGCGCCATGAAGGGCCCGATGAAGGGGGCGACCATCGGCCATGCCAAGCAGCGGGCCATGCAAAGCCGCTACATCGGCCTCACCGAGCCGGGCATCATCGCCGCGGAGCCGCCGAATCCCATCGTCAGCCAGCTGGTGATCCTGCCGGACATCGAAAAGCGCCTCGAAGCCTTCGTGCGCATGGGTCACGGGATCGTGGTGTTCCCGGGCGGTGCGGGCACGGCCGAGGAAATCCTCTACCTCACCGGATTGCTGCTGGACCCGGCCAACGCCAGCCAGCCCTTCCCCGTGGTGCTCACCGGGCCGGCCGCCAGCGCCGGATACTTCGAACGCATCCTGCATTTCGTGGAGGCGACACTGGGTCGCGAGGCGGTGCGGCGGCTGGAAGTGATCATCGATGATCCGCCGGCCGTGGCCCGGCGCATGGTCCTGGGGATGGAGGCGGTGCGCGCCTCGCGTCGCGAACGCAGCGATTCCTACAACTTCAACTGGCAGCTTTCGGTGGGCATCGAGCTGCAGCGACCGTTCCAGGTCTCGCACGAGTCGATGCGCTCGCTGGTGCTGTCGCGCGCGCAGCCGGTGCATATGCTGGCCGCGAACCTGCGCCGCGCCTTCTCGGGCATCGTCACCGGCAATGTGAAGGACTACGGCGTGCAGGCCATCGAACGCCAAGGCCCGTACGAGCTCAGCGGCGACCAGAACGTCATGCGTCTGCTGGATGAGCTGCTCACCGCCTTCGTGGCCCAGGGGCGCATGAAACTGCCGGGCTCGGTGTACAAGCCCTGCTACCGGCTGGTCGCGTAACATAACGTTTGCGTTATGGCGGCACCGCATCCGCACTTCGCAGCACTTGCCGCGCAGCGATATGCACCGCCACTGATCGGTGTGACCCAGTTCCTGTAGGTAAAGCGCTCCAACTCCGTACGCTGCTGGTAACCACTTTAGGAGTTGCTGAATGAACTCATCAGACAGGACCAGGGGTGACCCCCTAGGAGCTCCGGCAGAGGCCGCCACCATGGCACCCCCCATGGCCGGTACGGAGGCGTATGGCTCGTGGCTGGATCGCATGCAGCGGGCGCGCACGCGCCATGCCGCGATCACCCGCAACCTCTACACCTGGACCAACTACAAAAGCTGGGCCGATCAGGTGAAGGGATCGTGGGAGCAGGAGCCGGAGTCGAAGCGCAAGTAGCGTTCTAGACGATTTCGGCTTCCGCTTCGGGCGTCACCTCGAGGGACACGGATTTCTGCGGAACAACCGTGCTCTCGAGCCACGCGGTGAGCGATTCCCAGGCCTTGGTGTCCTCGTGGACCTGGTGGTCCTTCATTTCATGGATGCCGGCGCCGGTTTCCGCGGCGCGAATGTAGTTCTGCGAGTCGCGCAGGCTGGCCACGATGGGAATGCCGAGGGTTTCCAGGAAGCGCAGCAGGGACTGGTAGATCAGGGTATTGACCTTCACCCGGTTGGCGATGACCGCGAGCCGGTTGTCGTTGCGGCGGATCTTGGCCACCAGCAGCAGATCCCGGATGCAGCGCGAGCAGGCGTGGATGTCGATGTCCGAGGGCAGCACCGGGACCAGGATCTTGTTCGCATCGCGCGTCAGCTCGATCATGGTCTGACCGGTCACGGCGGCCGGCGTATCCAGGATGATATGGGTCGTATCCGCCGGCGGACGCAGCTGGAAGGTCCGCGTCATACGCGGATTGCGCTCATGCGCCGAGATCAGATACACCCTGGGACGAGCCGGATCGCGTCTCGACACCCACCGCCCGGAGGACCCCTGCGGGTCATAATCCATGATCACCGGCTTCATGCCACGCGAGGCATAGTAGCCGGCCAGATTCACGGCGATGGTCGTCTTGCCGGACCCGCCCTTGGGGTTCAGGACGACAATGCGCTGCATGGATTCACAGGGTACTGGGGTGGCAGTACCGCCGCAAGATGAGATCTGACGCACGCCGGATGTCACATTGAATTTGTAGTCTGAGCCCATGGAACGACTGCTGTTGCTCTGGGACGAAATCGATGACCTGCTGGGCGTGAGCCGCTGCCTGGTGTCCCGAGCCGTGATGCGCCTGAATCCGCGCTGGTAACTGTAAAAAAACGCCCTCCCGGCTTGAAAAATCCGCCGGGATACCCAAGATGCACGCCTGCTCAACCGATTGATCGGCAGGATTGCGCATGACTGAAGACCAGAAAACCACGCTCGGCTTCCAGGCCGAGGTAAGTCAGCTGATGCAGCTGATGATCCATTCCCTGTACAGCCACAAGGAGATCTTCCTGCGGGAACTGATCTCCAATGCCTCGGATGCCAACGACCGGCTGCGCTTCGAGGCGATCGCGAACCCGACGCTGCTGGCGGACGACCCCGAGCTGGCGATCTGGGTGGAGGGCGATACGGCCGCCGGGACCTTGAAAATCCGCGACAACGGCATCGGGATGAGCCGCGAGGAGGCAATCGCCAATCTCGGCACCATCGCGCGCTCCGGAACCGCCGAGTTCTTCAAATCCCTCTCCGGGGACCAGCAGAAGGACTCGCAGCTGATCGGGCAGTTCGGCGTGGGCTTCTACTCGGCATTCATAGTGGCCGAACGCGTCGAAGTGCTCACGCGCAAGGCCGGAACCGCGGCGGGCGAGGGGGTGCGCTGGGAATCCAGCGCCGATGGCCAGTTCACGGTCCAGGCCGTGGAGCTGCCGCAGCGCGGTACCACCATCATCCTGCACCTGAAGGCCGATTGCCGCGAGTTCGCCGACAGCTGGCGACTGCGCTCGCTCATCCACCGCTACTCGGATCACCTGAGCTTCCCGGTGCTGATGCGCAAGGAGGCCGCGGGCGCCAAGAAGGAGGAAGCCGCCGCGGAGGCGCCCTTCGAGGCCGTCAACCAGGCCCGCGCCCTGTGGACCCGCCCCCGGACCGACATCAAGGACGAGGAATACCAGCAGTTCTTCGAGCACATCGCCCACGATCCCACCGCGCCCCTGGCGTGGAGCCACAACAAGGTCGAGGGCAAGCGCGACTACACCAGCCTGCTGTACGTGCCCGGCCGCGCGCCCTTCGACCTGTGGCACCGGGATGCCGCCCGGGGCCTGAAGCTGTACGTGCGCCGCGTATTCATCATGGACGACGCCGAGCAGTTCCTGCCGCTGTACCTGCGCTTCATCAAGGGCGTGATCGACTCGAGCGATCTGCCGCTGAATGTCTCGCGCGAACTGCTGCAGCAGGACGCCGACGTGGAGGCCATGAAGGGTGGCCTGACCCGCCGGGTGCTGGAACTGCTGGCCAAGCTCGCCAGCGATGAGCCGGCCAAGTACGCGACCTTCTGGAAGGAGTTCGGCACGGTGCTCAAGGAGGGCCTGGCCGAGGACTACGCCAATCGGGACAAGATCCTGCCGCTGCTGCGCTTTGCCAGCACCCACGAGGCCGAGGACACCCCCACGGTGGGCCTCAAGGACTACCTGGGCCGCATGAAGAGCGGCCAGGAGAAGATCTACTACGTGATCGCCGACAGCGTCGCCGCGGCGCGCAGCAGCCCGCATATCGAGCAGCTCAAGGCGCTCGGCATCGAAGTGCTGCTGATGTCCGAGCGCGTCGATGAGTGGGTGATGGGGCAGGTCGAGGGCTTCGAGGGCAAGTCCTTCAAGGATGCCGCCCGTGGCGACCTGGAGCTCGGAGCGCTGGCCTCCGAGAGCGGCCGTGCCAAGGCCGAAGAGCAACTCAAGGAGCACCAGGACCTGTTCAAGCGCGTCAAGGAAGCCCTTGGGGAGCGGGTCGCCGAAGTGCGCGTGGCCTCGCGCCTGACGGACTCACCGTCCTGCCTGGTGATGGGCGAACGCGACCTCGGCGCGGCCATGCGCCGCATTCTGGAGGCGCAGGGCCAGAAGCTGCCGGAGACCAAGCCGGTGCTGGAGCTGAATGTGGACCATGCCATCGTGCGCCATCTGGAAGGCATGAGCGACGCGGCGGCTTTCGGCGAACTTGCGCAGCTGCTGTACGACCAGGCGGCGCTGTCCGAAGGGGGCCAGCTGGTGAACCCGGCGGACTATGTGCGGCGCCTGAACCGGCTGCTGGTGCGTCTGGCCGTGCCCGCGGGCGCGTGAACGCCCTGCAGGCGCAGAGCCTGCTGCTGGCGGGCCCCGCGGGTGAACTCGAGGCGCGCCTGGACTTTCCCCGGCTCGGCGGCGTGGATCCGGCGGCGCCGGGCGCCTTCGCGGTCGTGTGTCATCCGCACCCGCTGTTCGGCGGGACCTTGTCCAACAAGGTGGTGCACACCCTCGCGCGTGCCTGCAACGACTCGGGCATGCCGAGCCTGCGATTCAATTTCCGCGGCGTGGGTGCCAGTGCCGGCACCCATGATGGCGGCGCAGGCGAGGTGCAGGATGCGCTGGCGGTGGTGCGCTATGGGCGGCAACGCTGGCCCCAGGCGCGGCTGTGGCTGGCGGGATTCTCCTTCGGGGCCGCCGTGGCGGTCCGGGCGAGCGTGGCGGCGCCCCCGGCGGGGCTGGTGGCGGTGGCACCGGCCGTGGATCGCATCGAGGTCGGCGCCGTGACGCCCGCGGGATCGTGGCTGGTGCTGCTGGGCGATGCGGATGAGGTGGTATCCCCGCAGCGCATGCTGGACTGGGCGCGCGGCCTTGATCCGGCGCCGACGCTCCAGGTGCTGCCCGGAGCGGGTCATTTCTTCCACGGCCGTCTGCCCGAGCTGCACCAGCACGTGACGGCCTTTCTAAATCAAAGGCCCGGGTAAGCTCCACGCTGACCCGGGCCATTTGAGAATTCAGCCACCAGGTTGGTGGATCAGGAATTCACCATGCTCTTCAGGCTCTTCAGCGGCAGCACGCGCACTTTCTTGCTCGCGGGCTTCGCCTTGAACGTCATCTTCTCGCCAGTGAACGGATTCACGCCCTCACGCGCCTTCGTGGCGGGCTTCTTCACGACCTTCAGCTTCAGAAGGCCCGGCAGTGTGAACAGGCCGTTGCTGCGCAGGCTCTTCTTGATCACGCCACTCAGAGAATCGAACACGCCACTGACCTGCTTGCGCGACAGTGAAGTGTCCTTGGAAATCTGAGTCAGGATCTCCGACTTGGTCGGTGCGCCACCCTTTTTCGCCATGTTTTGCTACTCCTCCAACGTTGTAACCCAAGCGCGCGGACCGCACCGCGCATAACGAATCGCGCCGAAAAATATCACATGGGGACACATTCGCAAGCTATTTCTGCTGTGCTGCTGCGCTTGAAGTGCCTTTTTTTTCAGCGTTTGCGTGTGCACGCAGATTGTGCGTGGGTGCGTCGCGGGCGCGCGCAGCGGTCATCGCATTGACTGGTGCTGCGTCAGCACCACGCTGCAAGTGGCTGTTTTCCTCGGACTTACGTGGGCACGCGGCGAGCGCTCAGCGCAACAGGATCAGCAGCGCCTGGATCAGCAGCCCAGCCCACAGCGGCGACAGGTCAAGGCCTGCGATCGGCGGAATGATACGCCGTATGGGCTGCAATATCGGCTCGCACAGGCTGGTCAGCAGCGGCTGCATGGGCGAGTAGCTGCCCTGCGCGATGAGGCTCATCAGCGCATAGAGGAAAATGGCGTAAAAATACAACCACAGCACCGAGGTCGCGAGCAGCAGCGCCGCGGCCCGCAACAGCAGCACCGGCGGCGGGACGCCGAAGCCGCGCACCATGCTCATGAGCACCACGTCGGCCAGGGTCACGATGAGCACCGTGACCACCGAGGCGGTGTCGATCTTGTTGATGGGCGGCAGCACGCGACGCAGCGGCATGATCAGCGGATTGGTGATCTTGACCACCGCCTGTGCGATCGGATTGCGGAAGTCCGCCCGCGACCATTGCATGAGCAGCCGCAGCAGCGCCACGTACAGCGCCAGGGTGAGCACCGAGTCGACCAGAAAATAAAGCGCGCTCATGTCGAGGAGGTTCCAAACTGGTCCGCCAGCTCGCGGCTGCGCCGCGTGGCGGCCTCGAGGGCGCGTCCCACGGTGCCGGCGAAGTCGGCCGCGGTGAAGACCCCGAGCGCCGCCTCGGTGGTGCCGCCCTTGGAGGTCACCTCCTGGCGCAGGCGGGCGAGATCACCGTCCGAGGCAGCGGCCAATGCCCCGGCGCCGTGCAGGGTGCCGACCGCGAGTCTGCGGGCCGCCTCGGGCGCCAGGCCCTGGGCGATGGCCGCCTGCATCATCAGTTCGGCCAGCAGAAAGAAGTAGGCGGGGCCGCTGCCGGACAGGGCCGTGACGGCATCAAGGTCGGCCTCGCGTGCCACCCACACGGTCTGTCCCGCCGCCTGCAACGCCTGTTCAGCCAGGCTGCGCTCCGCCTCGGTCAACCCGGGCGCGGCATGCAGGCCGCTGACTCCGGCGCCGATCAGGGCGGCGCGGTTGGGCATGGCGCGCACGATGGGCACGCCCGCCCCCACCCAGGCACTCAGCGCCGCGATGCGGATGCCGGCCGCGACCGACAGCAGCACCGGGCGCGCGCCTTGCAGCGGCGCTGCCAGCGGCTGCAGGACCTTGGCGGCTTCCTGCGGTTTGACGGCCAGGATGATCAGTGCACAGCCCTGGATGGCGCGCCGGTTGTCGGCGCTGGCCTGCACCTTGAAGTCGCGCAGCAGCTGCTCGCGGGCGGTCTCGAAAGGTTCACCGACACTGATCAGTGAGGCTGGGGTGCCGCGCGCAATGAGACCGCCGATGAGGGCGCGCGCCATGTTGCCGCCGCCCAGAAAGCCGATACGAAGTGACTTCATCGCGAGGATTGTATATGGCTGGGGCTTGGCCGCGCCACGCGCGGACCGAATAGATCGGTGCCGACGCGCACCAGCGTTGCACCTTCGTGGATCGCCGCTTCAAGATCACCGCTCATGCCCATCGACAGCGTGTCGAGGCCCGCACCGTCAGCGTTCACGCTCTCAAACACCTGCCGCAACTGGTGCAGCCAATGACGCTGGCGCACCGGATCCTGCTCCGGCGGCGGCAGGCACATCAGCCCGCGCAGCTTCAGGCGCGGCAGCTGCGCGATGTCGCGCAGCAGCTGCGGCACGAGGGCCGGATCGGCACCGCCCTTGCTGCCTTCGCCGCCTATATGCACCTGCACGCAAACGTTCAGGGCCGGCGCGTGATAGGGGCGCTGCTCGCAAAGCCGCTCGGCGATGCGCAGCCGGTCGATGCCATGCACCCAGGCGAAGTTCTCGGCCACGGCGCGGGTCTTGTTGGTCTGCAATGCACCGATGAAGTGCCAGATGGGCGTCGGATCCTGCGCCAGAGCGGCCATCTTGGGCAGGGCATCCTGGACGTAACTTTCCCCGAAATCGCGCAGTCCGGCCGCCAGGGCGGCGGTGAGAACCGCGGCGGACTGCCCCTTGCTGGCGCCCACAAGTGTGATCTGGTCCACACTCCGGCCGCATTGTGCTGCGGCAGCGCCGATCCGCGCCCGCACCCGCGCCAGATTCCCGGCGACGTACTGCGTGGCGAGCGAATTCTGTGGATCTATTAACATATGGGCTGGCCGACCCCTCCGCTATACTCGAAGTTGAATCGCGCTTGCCGTCCCTCGAGGAATTTCAATGGCCGTAGACATTGCGCAGCTGCTAGCGTTCGCGGTGAAGAACAGCGCTTCGGACCTGCACCTGTCCGCCGGTGTACCGCCGATGATCCGTGTCGATGGCGACATGAAGCGTATCAACATGCCGGCACTTGCCCACAAGGAAGTGCACAGCATGGTGTACGACATCATGAACGACAAGCAGCGCAAGGCGTATGAGGAGTTCTTCGAAACCGACTTCTCCTTCGAGATTCCAAAACTGGCGCGCTTCCGCGTCAACGCCTTCAACCAGAACCGCGGGGCCGGCGCCGTCTTCCGCACCATTCCGTCGCTGATCCTGAGCCTAGACGACCTGAACTGTCCGAAGATCTTCCGCGACCTGTGCATGCTGCCGCGCGGCCTGGTGCTGGTGACCGGACCGACCGGCTCGGGCAAGTCCACGACACTTGCGGCCATGATCAACCACGTCAACGACAACCGCCCGGATCACATCATCACCATCGAGGATCCGATCGAGTTCGTCCACGACTCCAAACGCTGCCTGATCAACCAGCGTGAAGTGCACCGCGACACCCTGGGCTTCTCCGAAGCACTGCGCTCAGCGCTGCGCGAGGATCCTGACGTGGTCCTGGTCGGTGAAATGCGCGACCTGGAGACCATCCGCCTGGCGTTGTCGGCCGCCGAGACCGGACACCTGGTGTTCGGCACCCTGCATACCAGTTCGGCGGCAAAGACCATCGACCGCATCGTTGACGTATTTCCCGCCGCCGAGAAGGAAATGGTGCGCTCCATGCTCTCCGAGAGCCTGCGGGCGGTCATCTCCCAGACCCTCCTGAAGAAGAATGGCGGGGGCCGCATCGCGGCCCACGAAATCATGATCGGCACCCCGGCGATCCGCAATCTGATCCGCGAGGGCAAGATCGCCCAGATGTTCTCGGCCATCCAGACCGGCCAGGCCATGGGCATGCAGACCCTGGATCAGTGCCTGACCGAGATGGTCTCGAAGGGCCTGGTCAGCAAGGAAGAGGCGCGCTACAAGGCCTCCAACAAGGACGCGCTGTAGGCCATGGATCGCGATCAAGCCATCAAGCTGATGCAGGACCTGCTGCGCCGCGTCACGGAGAAAAAGGCGTCCGACCTGTTCATCACGGCGGGCTTTCCGCCGGCGATCAAGGTCGACGGCGAGGTGCGGCCGCAGAGCGATCGGGCGCTGACCGCCGAGCAATCGGCGATCCTGGTGCGCGCCATCATGAATGACCGGCAGACCAAGGAGTTCGACGCCAGCAAGGAGTGCAACTTCGCCATCTCCCCGCCGGGCATCGGCCGCTTTCGCGTCAGTGCCTTCGTGCAGCAGGGCGCCACCGGCGCCGTGGTGCGCCTGATCAACGCCAAGATCCCCAGCTTCGAGGAGCTGGACCTGCCGGTAATATTGAAAGAAGTCGCGATGACCAAGCGCGGCCTGGTGATGATCGTCGGTGGCACCGGTTCGGGCAAGTCGACCTCGCTCGCCGCCATGATCGGCCATCGCAACGAAAACACCCGGCATCACATTGTCACGATCGAGGATCCGGTCGAGTACGTCCATCACCACAAGGGCTGCGTGATCACGCACCGCGAGGTCGGAGTGGACACCGAGTCCTGGCATGCGGCGCTGAAGAACACCCTGCGCCAGGCCCCGGATGTCATCCTCATCGGCGAGGTCCGGGACCGCGAGACCATGGAATACGCCATCCAGTTCGCCGAAACCGGCCACCTGGTGCTGGCCACCCTGCACGCCAACAGTGCCAACCAGGCGCTGGACCGCATCATCAACTTCTTCCCGGACGAGCGGCGTGAACAGCTGCTCATGGACCTGTCGCTCAATACCCGCGCCTTCGTGTCGCAGCGACTGATTCCGCGCGAGTCCGGTGGCGGCCGCATCGCCGCCACCGAAATCATGCTCAACTCGCCGCTGATCCAGGACCTGATCTTCAAGGGCGAAGTGGCCAAGATCAAGGAAGTCATGGGGCGCTCCACGCGCCTCGGGATGCGCACCTTCGACCAGTCCTTGTACGAGCTCTACGAGAGTGGCTACATTTCCTACGAAGACGCACTGCGCAATGCCGACTCCAAGAACGAGTTGCGCCTGCGCATCAAGCTGGAAAGCCGCCGTGAGCACGTGGATGCCGGCGACGGCGGCCTGTCGCTGACCGAGGAACCCGACGAGGGCAAGAGCCTGTGAACGCAGCCAGCGACGATCTGCTTCCGGAGGCAGACGCTCCGGAGGTGCGTGCCGCCCAGGGCCCCGCCGGCGCCGAGTCGCCCGCGCAGACCGTTCTCAATACCAAGCCGTTGTTCAAGCTGATGGTGGAGAAGAAGGCCTCGGACCTGTTCTTCACCGCCAATGCACCCATCAAGATCAAGATCGAAGGCCAGATCTTCCCGGTCAACAAGAATGTGCTGACCCCGGAGGTGGTGCGCCAGACCGCCCTGGGACTGATGAACCAGGACCAGCGCGAGCGTTTCCAGTCCGAACTGGAGATCGATTTCGCCATCTCCCGCCCCGGGCTGGGACGCTTTCGCGTCAACGTCTTCATGCAGCGCGGCTATCCGGCCGTGGTGCTGCGCTATATCACGGCCGATATGCCGCGCCTGGAATCCCTGAACCTGCCCGACGTGATGCGCGATCTCATCATGCTCAAACGCGGGCTGGTGCTGGTGGTGGGGGCAACCGGGTCGGGCAAGTCCACCACCATCGCGGCGATGATCAACCATCGCAACGAGGGCTCCTCGGATCACATCGTGACCATCGAGGACCCGATCGAGTTCCTGCACACCAACAAGCGCTCCATCGTCAACCAGCGCGAGGTGGGGCTCGACACCAAATCCTTCGCCAGGGCACTGCGCAGCGTCATGCGCGCGGCGCCGGATGTCATCCTGGTGGGTGAAATCCGCGACAAGGAGAGCATGGAGGCGGCCATCAGCCTCTCGGGCACCGGGCATCTGGTGCTGGCGACCCTGCACGCCAACAATTGCGCCGAGACCCTGGACCGCATCATCAACCTGTTCCCCCGCGAGCAGCACAACCAGATCTTCCTGGACCTGTCGCAGTACCTGCGCGCCGTGCTGGCGCAGCGCCTGGTGATGGGCAAGGACGGCAAGCGCGTGGCGGCGGTGGAGGTGATGCTCAACACCCCGCACATCGGCGAGCTGATCAAGAAAGGCGACGTGATGGGCATCAAGGAAGCCATCATCGCCAGCGGCGAGCGCGGCGTGCAGAGCTTCGATGTCGCCCTGCACGGGCTGGTGAAGGTCAACCGCGTTACGCTGGATGAGGCGCTGCTGCACGCCGATTCGCGCGCCAACCTCGAGACCAAGATCAACTTCGGTTGAGGATGACCTCGGCGAGCACCGCCATGCGCACCGCGACCCCGTTGCGCACCTGATCGCGAATCGCCGACTGCGGGCCGTCCGCCACGTCCGAGGCGATTTCAATACCCCGGTTCATGGGCTGCGGATGCATGACGATGGCGTCGGGTTTTGCCAGCTGCAGCCGTTCCGGCGTCAGGCCATATTTGGCGAAGTAGCGGTCCGCGTCCGGCAGCGAGGCCTGGCTCATGCGCTCCTTCTGGATGCGCAGCATCATGATCACGTCCGCATCCTTCAGGCCCTTGGCGAGCGTCGTGTGGCGCGCACAGCCGGGGAACTCGCCCGGTTCGGGCATGAACACCGGCGGTGCGACGATGCGCAGCTCACCCACGGACAGGGTGGTCAGCACGTCGTAGGCGGAGCGCGCCACGCGCGAGTGGCGCACGTCCCCGACGATGGCCACCGCCAGCTTCGACAGGTCCGGCTTGCGCTGCAGGATGGTCAGGGCGTCGAGCAGTCCCTGGGTGGGATGGGCCACATGCGCCTCGCCGGCCGACAGCACACTGACGTGCGGGTGTACGTGATCGGCCACCAGGCCCGGGATGCCTTCCTCGGCGTCGCGGATCACGAGCACGTCGACATGCAGGGCCTCGAGTGTGTAGATGGTATCGAGCATGCTCTCGCCCTTGACGCGCGAGGACAGCTGCAACTCCAGATTCACGACATCCGCCCCGAGGCGTTTGGCGGCCAGCTCGAAGGACACGCGGGTGCGGGTCGAGGGTTCGGTGAACAGGTTGGCGACCGTGATGCCGGCCAGGTCGCTCGAGGCCGGCGGCGGCTCCCCCAGGGGCCGCACGTAGGACTGTGAGCGTTCGAGCAGGTGGTTGAGCACTTCGCGGTCGAGCCCCGCCAGGGTCAACAGGTGGCGCAGGTGTCCGTTGTCGCGCAGCTGCTGGGTGATGGTGCGGGTGGTTACGGTGGCTTCGCTCACGTCTTGCGGTCCCCTTCTCCGGCCAGCCAGCGCGTCAGGATGATGGCGGCGGCGGCACTGTCGATGTCCTGTCGTTGCACGCGACGGCGGCGTTGGCCGCTGGCGCGCTGATCCTTTAGCGTCCGGCCTGCCTCCAGCGAGGAGCCGTGTTCATCCACCTGCTCCACCGGCAGCGCGAAGCGCTGCTGCAGGGCCTTGGCGAACTCACGGGTGGCCTGGGCCATGCTGCCCTCGGTGCCATCGGCATTATAGGGGACGCCGACCACCAGTACGTGGGGGCAGAGGGCGAGGATTTCTCGCTTGATCGCAGTCCAATCCGGCTCCCCGTCGTGGGCCGCGACGGCGGGCCGCGGGGCGGCGGTTGCGGTCAATGTGTCCCCGGCGGCCATGCCGATACGGCGCCGACCATAATCAAAGGCCAGCGCGATGCGCGGCGCGGCGCCCCTGGGCTCAGGCATTGCCGGCGGTCAGGCTCAGTTTCTCCACATCCACGCCGAGGAACTGCCAGGAGGCCTGCCAGCGCTTGGTGTAGGGCAGATCGAACAGCAGCCGCTCATCCGCAGGCACCGGCAGCCAGGAGTTTTCGCGGATTTCGCGTTCCAGCTGGCCGGCATCCCAGCGGGCAAAGCCCAGTGCCACATAGGCATCCCCCGGACCCTCGCCGCGCGCCATGGCGGCCAGGACATCCCGGGAAGTGGTCACCTGGATCAGTTCCGACACCTTGTGGGTCGAATCCCAGTCGCCACCCGGGCGATGCAGCACGAATCCGCGGTCGGTGCGTACCGGGCCTCCGCACAGCACCGTCTGCGCGCCGATCTGCTCGTCGCGGGCTTCGAGCTTCATCTGCGAGAGCACATCGCGCAGCATCATGGGCGAGGGCTTGTTGAGCACTATGCCCAGGGCGCCCTTGTCACTGTGTTCACACACCAGCGTCACCGCATGCGCGAATTCATCATCGGTCAGCGCCGGCATGGCGATCAGCAGGTGGTTGGTATAGCTGGCTTCGGTCACGTTGTGAGTATGGCGGCGTTGCCAGTGGGGCTCAAGGAACCGTGGACACGGTGCCGGCGGCCAGGTGCCCGCCGGTGAATTGCCACTCGTAGGCGAAGCGCAGCGTGTGGTAGCGGGCGGCGAGGTCGGGTGGAAAAGGGTCAAAGGGGCTGGCGAGCTTGAGGATGGCCAGGGCCGCGGCGTCCAGGTCCGCAAAGCCGCTGCTGGTCAGGATTTCAGCCTTGGCCAGCCTGCCATCCGCATCGATGGCCACTTCCAGCACCGGACTTGCCCGCACACCCGAATGCAGCGCGGCGGTCGGGTAGTTGAGGGTGCCGATGCGCTCCACGCGCTGGCGCCAGCTGTCGAGGTAGGGGGCGATGATGGATTCGCGGGTATCCGGGGTGATCCACAGCTCATCGCGCTTGGCCCCGCGCAGCTGCACCGTGCCATTCTCGCTGTCCGCCGGGCGCGGCGCGGCTGTCGTCGCGTTCGCCGCAGGCCGGTCCCGATTCGTTCCGGCATCGCCCGGGGCGGCGAAGTAGCGGATGTCGGTACGCGTGGCGATGGTGGTGAGCACCTGATCGTCGGCGCGGGCCGCCGCGGGGGCCGAACTTGCCAGGCTGGTGCCCGCATCCTCCCCGGCATGCGGCGGCGGCGATGCCGCGGTGGCCTGGTTGTGCGCGGCCGTGGGGGCCGAGGTATTGCCCGAACCCAGCTGCGTGCGTTGCGCCAGATAGGCGGCGCTGTCGTTGCGGGCCGCGGTCGGAAGCTCATCGGACACCAGCAGCACATCCAGACCGTGGCCGCCGGACTCAGTCCCGCCGCTGCCCGCGAAAGTCAGGCCCAGGATGATCATGCCGTGGATCAGGGCGGCGATGAACAAGGTCATCAGCAGCCGATCACGGACGGGAGCCGAACCTTCGCGTGGGATGAGGGCCCGCATCGCAGGCCTCAGCCGCGCAGCCGCCGCTCGATGGCCTGCAGCAAAAGGTCGCCTATATTGATGTGGAACTGCTTGTCCAATTCGCGGATCCCCGTCGGGCTGGTCACATTGATTTCCGTCACCTGGCCGCCGATCACGTCCAGGCCGACGAACAACATGCCGCGCTGGGCCAGCACGGGCCCTATCTGGGCGGCAAGCCAGCGGTCCCTGTCGTTCAGCTCCCGTCCGACGCCCTGGGCGCCGGCGGCAAGGTTGCCGCGGTGGTCCTGCGCCGTCGGGATGCGCGCCAGGGCAAAGGGCACCGGTTCGCCATCCACCAGCAGCACCCTGGAGTCGCCGGTTTCCACGATCTGCGGCAGGTAGCGCTGGACCATGGCGTAGCGGGTTCCCTGGGCGGTGAGCGTTTCAAATATGACACGGCTGTTCTTGTCCTGCCGGTCGGTCACGAAAATGGAGCGCCCGCCCATCCCGTCCAGGGGCTTGGCGACGATTTTGCCCTGTTCGCCCAGGAAGGCGTCCATGTCGGCCATGCTGCGGGTGATCAGCGTCGGCGCGCAGCATTGCGGGAACCAGGCGGTGTACATCTTTTCATTGATGTCACGCAGGCCCTGTGGACGGTTCACCACCAGCGCGCCCTGTTCCCGGGCCAGTTCCAGGATATAGGTGGTGTAGATGAACTCCATGTCGAAGGGCGGATCCTTGCGCATCAGGATGCAGGCGAAGCTGCCCAGGGGCGCAGTGCGAGGCTCCCCCAGCGTGTACCAGGAGGCCGGATCAGCCCGCACCGTCAGCGGCCGCGAGTGCCCCAGCGCCTGCCCGTCGCGCACCATCAGATGCTGCTGTTCCAGGTAATGAAGCTCGAACCCCCGGGCCTGGGCGGCCAGCAGCATGGCCAGGGTGGAATCCTTCTCGTACTTGATCCCCGCTATGGGGTCCATGACGACGGCAAGTCGGAGGTTCTGGGTCATGGCGGCAGTTTCGCACGGCCCACGGACCGGGAGTTACGTCGCAAGACGTGAATGACGCACAACGCGCAAGCCCTTCAATGTGCAAAATCGTGACAAGTCTGACATAGCAGGGGGTGTGCCGATATGTTAAAACCCGAACGGCCTGCAAATCGGGCAGGTGACCATATGGAAGCCAAGGTGGAAGGAGTCGTCTCCGTGTCCGGGACCAATTCGAAGCTCCAGGGCCTTAAGGTACTGGTCATCGATGACAGCAAGACCATCCGCCGCACGGCTGAAACCCTGCTGGCCAAGGAAGGTTGCGAGGTCTTCACCGCCATCGACGGCTTCGATGCCCTGGCCAAGATCGCCGATCACCAGCCCGACATCGTTTTCGTGGACATCATGATGCCGCGTCTGGACGGCTACCAGACCTGCTCACTGATCAAACACAACAAGGTTTTTCGCGCCATCCCCGTCATCATGCTCTCCTCCAAGGACGGGCTGTTCGACCGGGCCCGTGGCCGCATCGTGGGTTCGGAGCACTATCTGACCAAGCCGTTCACCAAGGACGAGCTGCTCAGCGCCATCGAAACGCACATTGGGAGATAATGGCAATGCCATTGGTACTCATCGTGGATGATTCGCCCACCGAGCTGCATGTGATGCAGAAGGCCCTGCAGAAGCATGGCTACCGCACCGCCGCCGCCGCCGATGGCGCCGAGGGCATCAGACTGGCGCGCGAAATCAGTCCCGACCTCATCTTCATGGATGTCGTGATGCCGGGCATGAACGGCTACCAGGCGACGCGCACGCTGGTGAACGACCCGAAGACGCGGACCATTCCCATCGTCATGGTCACATCCAAAGGTCAGGAGACCGACAAGATCTGGGGACTGCGCCAGGGCGCGGTCGATTACATGGTGAAGCCGGTGTCGCCGGACCAGCTGGTTGCCAAGGCCCAGGCGACGCTCGCGCATTAGCCGCGGGCGCATCGAGGATGGAAGAAGTATCACTCAAATCGCTTCGGGACCGCCCGTTTGAATTGCTCGCCGAGCTGGAGCGTCGTGGACGCGCCGTCTCCGCGCAGCAGGGCAATGAGGGAGCCGCCGGGCGCGAATGGGTCGGGGTTGCCCTGCGCATGGCCGGGGAGCTGTTCCTCGCGGCACGCGAGGAGACCCGCGAGGTGTTGAGCGTACCCAACAGCATCACCCGGGTGCCCGGCGCCAAGGGCTGGGTGCGAGGGCTGGCGAATGTTCGGGGCCAGCTGCTGCCGATCATCGATATGAAGCAGTTCATCGGCAGCGGCGTCGCGGTGCTGTCGCGCAATACGCGCATCGTGGTGGTGAACCATCGCGAGATACCCGCGGGGCTGCTGGTGGATGAGGTTTTGGGATTCCGGCGTTTCGCCGAATCCGAATTTTCCGGCGACGTGCCGCCAACCGTGGCACGTTGCGAACGTTACCTGGCCGGATGCTTCCGGCGCGGCCAGGAGCAGTGGCCGGTGTTGAGCCTGCGCACGATCCTGGAGAGCCAGGCGTTCGCCGAGGCGGCAGCGTAATGACGCAGACCAACGAAACTTCAGGCAAGCCCGAACTGCTGGTGGCGCTGGCGGCATTCCTGGTGCTGCTGGGCGCCGCAGTGGCGTTGATGCGCACCGATCTGCACACGGCCATGATCCCGGTGGGCTTTGCGCTGGCGGCGGCCGTGGTACTGGCACTGCTGTGGGCGAAGCTGCGTCGGGTGCGCACGCTGGCCGAGAGTCAGAGCCAGGCGGTGGAGAGCCAGCGTCGCGAGAGCGAGCGCAACCAGCAGGCCATCCTGCGGCTTCTGGATGAGCTGTCCAGTCTCGCCGACGGGGACCTGACCGTGCAGGCCACGGTGACCGAGGACATCACCGGCGCCATCGCCGATTCCATCAATTACGCCGTGGACGCCCTGCGCGGCCTGGTGACCACCATCAACAGTTCGGCCATATCGCTGGATGGCGCCGCCCGCCAGACCCAGGCGCTGGCCCAGCACCTGGCCAAGGCCAGCGGTGCCCAGTCCAAGCAGATCGCTGCCGCCACCGAGACCGCCGGCCACGTGGCCGCCGCCACCGAGGAGGTGTCGGGCAACGCCGAACGGGCCGCGGATGTCGCGCGCCATTCGGTGGATGTCGCCCACAAGGGCGGCGATGCGGTCCGCCGCACCATCGATGGCATGAATGCCATCCGTGAAACCATCCAGGACACTTCCAAGCGCATCAAGCGCCTGGGCGAGAGCTCCCAGGAGATCGGCAACATCGTCGAGCTGATCAACGACATTGCCGAGCAGACCAACATCCTCGCCCTGAACGCCTCCATCCAGGCCTCCATGGCCGGGGAGGCCGGCCGCGGCTTCGCGGTGGTGGCCGATGAGGTGCAGCGGCTGGCCGAACGCGCCGCCACCGCCACCAAGCAGATCGAAGTGCTGGTGCGGACCATTCAGACCGACACCAACGAGGCCGTGGTCTCGATGGAGCGCAGCACTACCGATGTGGTGGGCGGCGCACTGCTGGCCGAGAACGCCGGCGCGGCGCTGGAGGAGATCGAGCAGGTCTCCAACCAGATCGCAAGCCTGGTGCAGAACATTTCGGCAAGCTCCCGCCAGCAATCAGGCGCCGTACAGAACATCGCGCGCAACATGCAGGTGCTCAAGGAAATCAGCGCGCAGACCGCCGATTCCACCAGCGCCACCTCGGTGGCCATCGCGAAGCTTGCGGAACTGTCCGCCGGGCTGCGCAAGTCCGCCGCCGGCTTCAGGCTCCCCGGCGCGCTGGCCCCGGGCAGTGCGACCGGTTCCTTCCCGCGCCCGGAGGATCCGCGCGCCGCGACCACCACCTCCACCTCCGCAGTGCGACCTGTCGCCGCCGTCCGTGGCAGTTGATGGCCGGTAGGGGGACGGCGCATGACTGAAGTCGCAATCCAGAGTTTCGAGCATGTCGGCCGCGAGCTGAACGTCACGCTGTCCGAGGCGCGCACGGCGCTGGAAAGTTACGTCGAGCAGCCCGAGAACATCTCGCTGCTGAACCGCACGGCCGCCGAACTGCACCAGGTGCAGGGCGTGCTCAAGGTGCTGGAGATCTACGGCGCGGCGCTGCTGGCCGAGGAGATGGAGCAGGTCGCCCGCTACCTGGCGGCCAGCGCCGGGGAACAGAAGAACCAGGCTGAGAGTCTTGATGCGCTGATGCGCGCCATGGTGCAGCTGCCCAGCTACCTGGAACGGGTGCTGGCCGGCGGTCGCGACCTGGCGCTGATCCTGCTGCCCTTGCTGAACGACCTGCGCGCCGTGCGCGGCTGCGCCTTGCTGTCCGAAGGCACGCTGCTGCTGCTGAACCTGAAATCCGACCGCCAGGCTCAGCCGGTGTCCGGCGAATCGGGCGAGGCGCCGCTCACCATCGAACAGTGGGCGCGTCGGCTGCGGCCCCGATTCCAGCTGGGCCTGGTGGGCTGGATCCGCGGCGAACGCCCGGAACAGAACCTGGGCATGCTGGCCGAGGTGGCCCACAAGCTGGAGCAGGTGGCCACCCGCCAGCCGGTGTTCCAGCTGTGGTGGGTGACCGGCGCCGTCATCGAGGCACTCCAGGAGCACGGCCTGTCGGGCGGTGTATCCATCAAGCGCCTGCTGGGGCTGGCGGACCGCGAGATCAAGCGGCTGTATGAGATGACCGAGGTGCGCTACGCGCAAAACCCCGCGGTCGATCTGCTGAACAACCTTCTTTACTACGTCGGCCGCTCCGAGGCAGCCGGTCCGCGTGTCACCGCGGTGCGCGCCTCGTTTCGGTTGAATGAACTGCTGCCCGTGGATGATGCCGTCGACCAGGAGCGCGAAAGCCTCTCGGCGCCGAGCGTCAAGCTGATGCAGACCGTGGCGGCCGCCATCCGCGAGGACCTGGGCAAGGTCAAGGATGTGCTGGATATCTTCGTGCGCCGCGGCTCCGGTCAGCCGCAGAGCCTGGCGCCGCAGGTGGAGATGCTGCACAAGATCGGCGACACCCTCGGCGTGCTGGGCCTGGGAGAACTGCGCGCCGCCGTGCAGGGCGAGACCGAACGGCTGGAGAAAATCGTGGCCGGCACGCTGCAGCCGGAACATTCCCTGCTGGTGGACATCGCCGCCGCTTTGATCGGCGTGGAAGACCGCCTCGACGGACGCCTGGTGGGCATGATCCTGCCGCGCGCGCCCACGCCGGAGACCGTGGAGTCCACCGATGCGGACTTCCAGCTGGTGCAGGCCGCGGTGCTGCGCGAGTGCATCCTGAACCTGGCGCGCCTGAAGGAATCGATCGCGCAAAGCGTCGGCGGCACGCTCGATACGGCGGGCCTTGATGCCTGGCCTGAGTTGATGCGCGGCCTGAAGGCCGGGCTGCTGATGCTCGGTAAGTCGCGTGCCGTCGAACTGGTGGAGAACATCCGGGCGCGCCTTGCGCCCCTGATGCAGCCCGGCGGTGCGGCCGCGCTCAGCGGCGGCCGCCTGGATCATCTTGCCGATGCCATCGTCAGCCTCGAGTACTACATGGAGACGCTGCAGGCCGGACGCAGCGACCCGTGGTACATGCTCGACAATGCTCAGGCCTGCCTGGATGCACTGGAAGCGCAGCCGGCCCCGGCGGTGCCCACCGTTGCACCGCTGGAGCAGAGCGCCTTTGCCCAGACCGTCCAGATCGGCGGCGGTGCCGCCGCGGTGCGCGCGCAGCTCGAGGCGGCCGCCAAGGGCCAGGCCGCCGTGCCGCCGGTCCTGGCCGGGGACACGCCCGCGGCAGCCGGCGTCGCAGATCCTGAACTTCTGAACCTCTTCATCGAGGAAGCGCGCGAAGAGATCACCAAGATCGCCAACGATTTTCCAATCTGGGAACAGAATCCGCTGGAAATCACCGCCCTGCAGAGCGTGCGTCGCTCCATGCACACCCTCAAGGGCAGCGGGCGCATGGTGGGCGCGCGGGATCTTGGCGAGTTCGCCTGGGCCGGCGAGAACCTGCTGAACCGCCTGCTGGACAATACCCTGACCCGTTCGCCGGCCATTGCCACCACGCTTCACGACATGGTCGCGGGCCTGCCGCAGCTGGTGGATGCACTCGAGAAGGGCACAGCGGTGACCTTCAATGCCAAGGCACTGATGGCGCGGGCGCATGCCCTGGCCGCGGCGCGCGAGGGCGGTGAAGCCACGATCACGATGCAGCCGCCGGCCGCGGCGACCCAGATATTGCAAGGTGCCAGGCCCTACCTGGATGCCGCCCCAACGCCGGCCCCGCAGGCCGCGGCGCCAGTCCCCGCGCCGGCGCCGGCCGAGGATGTCACCGGACCGGAGTTCCTGGCAGTACCCGAGGTCAACGCCCTGGATGCCGCCGCGCCTGCCGTAGAGGCAAAAGATGACGTGCTGCGCGACATCTATGCACGCGAGACCAATGCCCATGTGGCCATCGTGCGCGACTACCTGCGGCGCGAAACGCAGCGGCCGCACCCGCATGTACTGACCGAGGCGGTCTATCGCGCCTGCCACACCCTTTCGGGCAGCTCCACCATGGCCGAGGCCCGCCACGGCATCCGCCTGGCGCAGCCGCTGGATCACTGGCTGCGCAAATCCTTCGAAAGCGGCGTCGGCCTGACGACACCGGATCTTGAAGTGCTCGCCGACTGCATGAGCGCCATGGAGACCGTGGCCTCGCACCTGGATGAATCCACCGGCTACTTCGTCACCCATGGTCGCCTGCTCGAGCGGCTGTCGGAGGCCGAGAAGGACCTCGACCGGCGCATCGCCGAGAGCATCGAGGCCGAGCGGCGCAATGCGCTCTCGCAGCCGGTCGGGGCTGCCTGGCGGGCGCCCCCTGCCACAAGCTCCCACGACCCCAATGCCGAGACCATGGTCGCCCCGGCCTTCGTGACCCCCGAGGAAGTGTTTGCGGCCGAACCGCAGCTGGAGGCCGAACACCAGGCTTCGGCCCAGGACAACATTTCCGGCGAAGAGGCCGGGCCGCATGATGAGACGCAGCTGGTCCGGGCGCCGGAGTTCGCGGCGCCGCCGGCGCGCGCCCCGGCCGAAGGGCCCGCCACCGACGGTCAGGTGGACCTGCCGCCGCCGGAGGAGGAGCCGCTCGCTGATTTCGATCCGGACGTGGCCAGCATTTTCACCGAAGAGGCCACCGAGCTGCTCGAGGTGTGCGAGTCGCAGCTGGCGGAATGGCGCGCCGACCCGGCCAATGCCGAACGTCCGGCGGCGTTGAAGCGCCCCTTGCACACCCTGAAGGGTGGCGCGCGCATGGCCGGCATCAGCGCCATGGGCGACCTGAGCCATGAGCTCGAGTCGCTGGTGAATTTCATTGAGTCAGGCGGCATGGCGCCGACGCCGGACAGTTTCGATGTGCTGCAGGCGAGCGTGGATGAGCTGGCGCGCATGCGTGACAGCGTCGCGGCGGGCCGTGGTGTCGCTCCGGCGCGCGAGTGCATCGCACGCATCCGCGCCTTGCTCAATCCGGGCGCGGCCGCTGCCCCGGCGATGCTCGAACCGGTCGAGCCGGTGCGTCCGCAGCAAGTCATCGCGCCGAGCGCGCCGAGCGCGCCGAGCGCGCCGATCGAGCCGGCCGCGCCGGCCGAAATGCTGACCGAGGCGACCTTCGAACCCGCGAGCACGCACACGCCGCTTGAGTTTCAGATCGAGATCGAGCCGCCCGCACCGCCGGTGGTGCAGCAGCCCTCGGCGCAGGCCGCGCCGCCGGTGTCGGATCTGGCGCCGGCCGCACCGCAACTGGTGCCGCCAGGCCGCGAGCCGGTGGCCCCGGGTGACCGGCCGGAAATGGCGCGCGTCGACGCCGACCTGCTCGACCAGCTGCTGAATGTGTCGGGCGAAGTGAGCATTTCCCGAGCCCGCCTGGAACAGCAGATGGGCTCGATCGAATTCAACCTGGCGGAGCTCTCGCGCACCGTTACGCGTTTGAAGGAACAGCAGCGCAAGCTGGAAATCGAGACCGAAAAGCAGATCCTGCACGGACACGAGGAGGAAACCGGGCATCGCGCCGAATTTGATCCGCTGGAACTGGACCGTTATTCGGCCATCCAGCAGTTCTCGCGCGGCCTGGCGGAGACCGCCAGCGACGTGGCCAGCATCCAGCAGCTGCTGGAGAGCCTGGCGCAGGAGACGCAGAACCTGCTGCAGCAGCAGGCACGCACCGTCACCGAGCTGCAGAATGGCCTGATGCGCACGCGCATGGTGCCCTTCCAGCGCCATGTGCAGCGCCTGTCGCGCATCGTGCGCCAGGCCGCCGCCGACAGCGGCAAGCGCGCCGAGCTCATCGTCAGCGGCGCCTCGGGTGAGCTTGACCGCCAGGTGCTGGAGCGGATGCTGCCACCCTTCGAGCACATGCTGCGCAACGCCGTCGTTCACGGCATCGAGACGCCCGAGGAGCGCGTCGCGCGCGGCAAGAGCGATACCGGCACGATTCATCTGGACCTGCAGCGCGAGGGCGCGGAGGTCATGGTGAAGGTCAGCGACGATGGCGCGGGCATGAAGCTCAACGCCATACGCGACAAGGGCCTGGCGCTGGGCCTGATCCAGCCCGGCCAGTCGCTGTCCGATGAGGATGCGATGCAGCTGATCCTGGAGCCTGGGTTCTCCACGGCCGGCTCGGTGACGCAGCAGGCCGGGCGTGGTGTGGGCATGGATGTCGTGGCCACCGAGATCAAGCGCCTGGGCGGCTCGTTGAACATGGAAACCGCTGCGGGCAAGGGAACGACCTTCACGGTCCGCCTGCCCTTCACCCTGGCGATCAGCCATGCGCTGGTGGTGCGCACGGGCGATGAGTTTTACGCGCTGCCGCTGCCCACCGTCGAGGGCGTGCTGCGGCTCTCCAAGAGCGATGTCATGACACACCTGGGCCGCGAGACCGCGACCTTCGAGCAGGCCGGCCAGAAATACCGCTTCCAGCATCTCGCCGCATTCGTGGGGCTTGAACCCTCGCCGCTGCCCGAAGGCGATGTGACGGTGCCGGTGGTGCTGGTGCGCGCGGGCGAACACTCCACCGGCCTGGTCGCCGATGAACTCATCGGCAGCCGCGAGATCGTGGTGAAGTCAGTGGGACCGCAGATCTCGAGCATCCGCGGCATTTCCGGGGCCACCATCCTGGGCGACGGCCGTATCGTCATCATCCTGGATATCGGCGCGCTGGTGCGCGGGGAGTGGCGCTCGCGCTTTGCCTCGCAGCCGCTGCGCGAGAAGGGCGACCGGCGCACCTTCGCCATGGTGGTCGATGATTCGATCACGGTGCGGCGCGTGACCCAGCGCCTGCTGGAGCGCAACGGCATGCGCGTGATCACCGCACGCGACGGCATGGATGCCGTGACGCTGCTGCAGGACCATGTACCGGACATCATCCTGCTGGACATTGAAATGCCGCGCATGGACGGCTATGAAGTCGCCGCACATGTGCGCAACGATCCGCGTCTGCGTGACGTGCCCATCATCATGATCACCTCGCGCGTGGGCGAGAAGCACCGCGCCCGCGCCATCGAGCTGGGCGTGGACGATTACCTGGGCAAGCCCTATCAGGAGGCACAGTTGCTGGATGCCATCGTGCCGCTGGTGGAGCGCCACCGCGAGACCCAGCGCAACCGCAGGGCATCCGCCGATGGCTGAGCGCGTCAACGAAATCTACAGCCTGCTGATTCCGCTGGTGGACTCGCGGCTCATCGTGCCGCGCGCCTGCATCGCGGAGGTCGTAGGCTTCCAGGTGCCCGCCGAGATGACCGGCGCGCCGCCCTGGTACATCGGCACCATCCCGTGGAACGGACGGCAGGTGCCGCTGGTGTCCTTCGAAGGCGCCTGCGGCCAGAACATTCCGGCCGCTGCCGGTCGCAGCCGCGTAGTGGTCTTCCACTGCATCGGGGACAAGCTCGAAGGCGGCTATTTCGGCGTGGTGTCGCAGGGCTTCCCGCAGCTGGTTCGGGTGAGCTCCGATGTGGTGCGACCGGATAATTCCAAGGTATTTCCAGAGCGCACCCCGGTGATCTGCCAGGTGCGCATGCTCAATGAGGCGCCGCTGGTCCCGGACATCGAACGCCTCGAAGAGATGATCGCCGAAGAGACCCGCGCGGCCTGAGACCAGTGAGTCAGCTATGAATTCGCCGCTCAAATCCATAATTTGCATGGCACTGATCGCATCCGGCGCCCACGCGGCGGGTGCGCAGGCGCAATCGATCAACTTCGCGGACGTAATGCCGGGCACCTACCGGGTCGAGCCGGGCCACTCGCAGGTGGTGTTCTCGCTGCTGCATTTCGGCATCAGCAACTACAGCGGCATGTTCGCGGGCGCCTCGGGTACCTTGCAGCTCGACCCGGGGAACCTTGGCGCCTCCAAACTGGAGGTTTCGGTGGCCGTGTCATCGATCAGCACGACGGTTCCCGTGCTCACCGAGGAACTGAAGGGCCATGATTGGTTTGATGTAGCGGACTTTCCCGTCGCCACCTTCGTTTCGACCTCCGTCGTGCCCACGGGCAAGAATTCCGCCAAGATCGCCGGCAACCTCACGCTGCACGGGGTTACCAAGCCGGTGGTGTTGAACGCGCAGCTGATCGGCGCCAGCGTCAATCCACTCAGCAAGGCCTATTCCCTGGGTTTCGAGGTCACCGGTACCATCAAGCGGGGAGACTTCGGCATCAGCGCATACCTGCCGGCGGTCGGTGATGAGGTCAGGCTGCGCATCGCCGGTGCCTTCGAGGCGAAAAAATAGTCTCACGAGCCAGGGCACGACATCCAGTGCCGCCTCGCCCAGATGCCCGTGCTACAGCCCTCCGAATTGGAACATTTCCGGCAGTTTGGCTGGCTGCGGGTTCGTGCCGCCTTCAGCGCAGCGGCAGCGGCTGCCATGTGCGACGTCATCTGGGCTGCGCTGGGCCAGGTCGGAATCCTGCGCGGGGAGCCATCGACCTGGACCAAGACGCGGCCTGAACACCTGCAGCATCTGAAGAGCGATCCGGTCTTTGATGCGGTGGGGACCGAGCGCACCATCGGCGCCATCCAACAGGTGCTGCAAGGCCAGGTGCTGCCGATGCCGAAGAACTGGGGCGCCTTCTTCCTGCACTTTCCCACCGGCGGTGAGTGGGACGTACCCAGCAACGGCTGGCACATGGACGGTGACTACACCGGCGAGCTCACACCGCCCTGCGGTGTGCTGATTCATGCCATGCTGAATGATGTCGGCCCGCATTGCGGTGGCACCAACATACTCGGTGGCTCACACCGCCTCGTGCACCGCTGGTTCCGTGAAAATCCACCGGTGCCGGGTAGCCGCAGTGCGCAGCTGCGAAAATCCCTGCAGCGCCATCCCTATTTGCGCGACCTGTGCAAGGCGGGTGATCGAGCCGAACGCATCGCCCGGTTCCATGAACGGGTCGAGGAGATCAACGGCATACCCCTGCAGGTCGTGGAAAATACCGCCACCGCGGGCGATGTCATCCTGATGCATTCGCTGCTGCTGCATGCCGTGCCGGCGGCACACCGGGAAAGCAGCCGCGATTTTTGTTGAGCAGCAGTGTCCAGGTGCCTTACTGGGAAACCGGACCCGCGAACTGACCGACGCCGCCACCGTCCGCAAGGTTCTTGCCGATCAGCTGCTGGCTTGAGCATTCGCAGGATGTCATATAAGTTCGTCCAGGAAGGCTCGACTCCCTCGGAGGCTCAAGTGAAATGCCCTGTATGCAGCGCGCAACTGCAGCCCACGATACGCCACAAGATCTCGGTCAACCTCTGTCAGTCAGGTCACGGAATGTGGCTCGAGCACGATGAACTCGAACAGCTGGAGGATGAAGTCTTCGACTTCGGCGATCGCTGGAAGGGAACCTTGGTTTTCAGCTCAGCGGCGACCGCGCACCAGTGCCCGGAGTCCACCGCGCTGCTGCAGCGGTTCAAGTACCGATTTTACGATCTGGAGATGGAGTTCTGCCCAAGCCAACATGGCTACTGGCTCGATCATGACGAGGACACGCGGGTCCTGGAACTGATGACAAGAGAGGAAGGGGACCTGCAACGAAAACTGCTTGCCGAAGACAAGTGGAGCGCGACCCTAAGACAGATGCGCTCACCGACATTCTTCAGCAGGCTGCGGGATCTGTTTCACAGATAGTTTTTCTTTACCGCGCGGCAGCCGCTCGCGGCAGGCACCGCAACACCAGTCAGTCTTTGGGCGGTGCTATCGTGAACTTGCCGTTCTCCACGGGATTGCGGTCGGCCTCGCACTCGTAGGGCAGGAAGCGTGTCAGATCGCGTACCCGGGTATAGGGCAGCGTCACGGTCCAGGGGCCCACGAAACGCACCGGATCCTCAATGGTCAGCTGATCCTCCAGCAGGTTCTTGTCGATCTGGCGAACACGCTCGGTGAAGTGTGCCTGTTCACTGAGCTCGGCAACCGGGGCGAACATCGAGATCGGCCCCGGGCTGCGCGCCACCGTGTCGATCACCAAGGTCTGGCCCTCCCAGTGCCCGATCGAGTCACCCAGAGGCGTCGGCCACAGGTCGTCCTGGTCCGGATGCGCGCGTCGATCGGTATAGATGTGGCGGACTTCCCCGTGATCCATCACGAACAGCGTTTCCTCGGGGGTGACGACCACCTGGAAGATCATCACGCCTTCCATGATGTTGGGAAAGCTCCTGACGTAATCAGGCGCGCCTTGCCCACAGCCCTTGGGAACGACATCGGTTCCCGCTGCCTTTGCCGCCGCCAGCGCCGTCTGGTACTTCTGCTCCCATTCCGGATTGTAAGGGGGATGCGCCGTCAATTTCAGGCCGAGGCCAAATGCGGTATTGCATACGCCCGAGGCGGTGGTGCAGGCCTTCGAGGCCGTGGTCTCCCACAGACCGGTCCAGTCCGGCAGCCGCGCAAAGGCCCGCACCCGCCCCGGCGAATTGGTTGCAGCGTGTGCGAGCAGGCTCGCAAGCAGCACCACGATGCCAAAACAGGTGGTGCGCCTCATGGGGCAGTCCCCGTCTGCGGTTTGCCAAGCGGTGCGCCATCCGGGCCCACGGCGGACAGGAAGTGCGCACCCGGCGAGCCATCGCGCATGAGACGCACAACGATGGTCAGCTTGTCACCAGGCTTGACGGTGGCCGGCCTCCAGCCGCTGCGATACAGCTCGGCGGTTGAGCCCATCTCCACGCTCCACTCCTGGGTGACACCGTTGCGCGGCACCAGCAGCTGGATCCAGCAATGTGGATTGGCCCATTGAAACATCCGCACCGTACCCTGCAGGGTGTCGGTCTTCTGCGCTTCGTACATCGCGCCGGAGTGGTGGGCGCGAAGCGGCGCCGTCGCTGTCAGGAGTAGAATGGCTGCTGCGACGCAGTACGGCAGATGGGATCTGTGATTCACCGACACCCCCAAACCGATGGTGCTCATTTTATCATGTCCGTTGCCAGCCCGATGAGCCAGGTGGCATGGCGCGCACTCGGCAGTTGCGACTTCCCGCTACTTCAGAAGTGGCTGTCTGCGCCGCACGTTGATGCGTGGTGGCATCAACCGCTGGACCTGTCCGGGGTGGCGCAGAAATACCGGCCGCGTATCGAGGGGAGCGAGCCGGTCCACGTTTTCATCATCGAGCATGCGAGCCAGCCCATTGGGTGGATTCAATGGTATCGGTGGTCGGACTATCCCGAACATGCGGCACAACTCAAAGCCGAGGCGGGGGCGGTCGGTTTGGATCTGGCCATAGGGGAGGTTTCGGCAATCGGCAAAGGACTCGGATCACGCGTCATTCGGCAGTTTGCCCTCTGGCTGGCCGCCACCGAAGCGGACATCACCGCCATCGTGACCGATGTCGAAGAGCGCAACGTTCGATCCTGTCGGGCCTTCGAGAAGGCCGGGTTTATCCCGCTGGGGACACTTCAACTCAAGACAGAGCGCGTGCGCCGGCGGGTCATGCACCTGTCATTGCGCGGCGCCTATCTGGACTGCCGGACGTAACGGTCCGCGGCCGGTAGCAGCGCATCGCGCTCGGCGATCTGCTGGCGGGCACGCTCCATGCCATGATCCACCTGCGCGCCCAGTTCCTTAGGTGCCCGGGCCCGCATCCAGGCTTCGATCTCGCCGGGCGGTGCGGCCGCCCAGTACACACGCGGTGTGTATTGGACCAGCACCACCGGACCCTCCGGCCCGAACGCCCTGAACAGGTCCTGCTTGCTGTCGCGATAGGCGTGCCAGGCGATCTGCGGGTTGCGCCCGGCCAGGCTGAAGAGCATCTGCATCGGCATGGTCGGCTCCTGCGGCGGGATCTCCTTCGACAGCGCCAACTGCGCAACCTGGTTCGCCAGCTGCGGGTCGCCCACCAGAGTCAAGGCGTAGTAGGCGCTGCGCATCTGCGCGGGGTCCTTGGCGGATCTGGCAATCGCGTGCAGCTGCTCGAAGGTTGCCGGATCGGCATTTGCGGCGACGATGCCGAAAATCAGATTCCGATCATCTGCGGCAATCGTCCTGGGGTCTGCCAGGAATGCGGTGAAGCGCCGCCTGGCCTCGGCGATGGTGCCGGGTTCGCCCCAGCTGCCCAGGTTCAGGAGCACGTCGCGGCGTAGCCCCTGGATTGCCGGAGTCTCCTGCGGGCGCGGGTTCCAGCCCAGCTGATCGGCGATGGGCTTGAGCAGTGAGCGGGCGTAGGCGCTGAAGGCCGCGTGGCCCGGCGTCCCGCGCTCGTAAGTCTCGAGCGTCCCGAGCGCTTGGGCGATCTGTCCCCAGGCGCGCGCATCGAGGCTGGTGCCCATGGCGCTGGCCAGCTCCAGATAGCTGCCGAGGGTCTCACGCCCGCTCTTGGCCAGTGACCATTGGTCATCGAGCTGCACAATGCGATCGGCCATCGGCAGCCGGGCAAAGGCCCGCACATTCACAGCATGCGTGGCCGCGTCATAGCGCACCCGATAGAAGCCCACCCCGCCTGCATTGAGGCTCAGCGGTTCCCCGCAGCGGCCTGCGCGGACGCTCTGCTGCGCCGTGGTGAACAGCTCGCTGTGCGGCGCGGCAGCGCTGCCCGAGCGGATCTGCAGCGGAATACTCCACAGCGGATGATTCGGGTCACTGCCCTTGACCAGATAGCGCTCCTGGGTCAGGCGCGCGGTGCGCTGCTGGTCCGGTGCGCATTCGGCGGTGACGCTGACCAGCGGGAACCCGGCCTGATCGGTCCACCCCGCCACCAGCGAACTCACCTCACGGCCGCCTACCGTTCCCATCGCCTGCCACAGGTCGGCGCTGGTGGCATTGGAGAAGGCGCGTGCCTGCATCAGGCGGCGCACGCCGTCGCGAAAGGATATGGGGCCGAGGTAGCTCTCAAACATCCGCAGCACCGCTTGGCCCTTGCTGTAGGTGATCTCACTGTCGCTCGCGACGTTGGCGTGGGCCTCATCCGGCACGGGCTGGTAGATCGGATGCGAGAGCAGGCTGGCATCGGCCTCCATGGCGGTCTCCTTGTCGCCATCCTGCACTTCCCACCAGTTCCAGCCTGGATTGCGCGAAGCAGTCTCGCGCGCGGACATGAACGAGGCGAAGCTCTCGTTCAGCCACAGGTTATCCCACCAGGCCATCGTGACCAGATCCCCATTCCACTGATGCGCCATCTCGTGTGCCTGAACTCTGTAGACCAACTGGCGATCGCCAAGCGAGCTGGTCGGGCGCAACAGCAGCGCCTGGCTGGTGTAGGTGATGGCGCCCCAGTTCTCCATGCCGCCGCTGAAGCCACCGGGTATTGCGATCGAGTCGAGTTTGGGCAGCGGGAATTTGACGCCGAAGTATTCGTCATAGTCGGCGAGAATGTCGCGGGCATTGGCCAGCGCGGTCGCTCCCTGCCGCTCCTGGCCGCGAATGGCCCACACGCCAAGCTCGGTGCCCTGGCTGTGCGCGGTGATCCGGCCCAGCTCACCGGCCGTGATGTGCACCAGATAGGTTGGTATGCGCGGCGAGCGCTGGAAGCGGACGGTGGCGCTGCTGGCGTGCTCGACGCGGCTCACCTGAGGCATGTTGCTGACCGCTGCCCAGCTGCGGGGGATCGTGATGCTGAGGCGGAAGCGGGCACGGAAGGAGGGCTCATCCCAGCCGGGGAACATCAGGCGTGCATCGGTGGGTTCGAAGGCGCTGGACAGCAGCTGACCGTCCTTCCCGTCGGGCCGAGTGTAGGACTGGAGGAACAGGCCGCGTACGTCGTTGCGGATGATGCCGCTGTAGGAAAACGACAGCGTGTGGGCTCCGGGGGCTGCGGCGGCTGCCAGATTGACGGTGGTGAGCTGCCTGGCATTGTCAGTGACCACCTCCTTGGCGGGTCGGCCATCGAAGCGCACGTCGTGCAAGGTCTCATCAGCCGAATCCAGAACGATGCGCGCCGTGGCGGCGCGCAAGCTCAGGCGCACGGATTCGCGGCCCGCGAGCTTCAGTGTGTCCAGATCCGGTGTCAGCTCGATGTCGTAGTCGGTGGGAACGACGTCCTTGGGCAAACGTCCCGGGGTCCGATCAAAATCGTAGGGCTGGTCGGCCAGCGCCGCCGCAGCCGCCGCCAGCGCCAGGGCAGGCATGAGTCGGCGAAATATCGTGCACATCGATTTGCTCCAAAGACCGCCCGAACTACAGGTCGCCGAGGCGCTGCTGAATGACGGCGAGCGCGGCCAATGCCGCGGTCTCGGTGCGCAGGATACGCGGGCCCAGCGACAAGCCGCGAAACTGCGCCGCCAGCGCCGCGCTCTGCTCGGCATCCGACAATCCCCCCTCCGGCCCGATCAGCACGGTCACGGCGTGGCTCTCGGGCAGGTCACGCACCGTCAGTGCGCCATCGGGTCGCAGCAGCAGGCGCAATCCCTCGGGCAGCTGCGAGACCAGGAACTGCTGCAGCGTCATCGGTGCGGTCACTTCGGGCAGGCGATTGCGGCCGCACTGTTCGCAGGCGGCCACGGCGATGGCGCGCCAGTGGCGCACCCGACTGGCGGCCTGGGCCTCATTCAGGCGCACCACGGTGCGCGCGGCCAGGACCGGGACGATGCGCCTCACACCCAGCTCCGTCGCCTTCTGCACCACCACGTCCATGCGTTCGCCGCGCGATATGCCCTGCGCCAGCGTTACCTGCAGCGGGGATTCGCGGTTGGTCGAGAGGTACTCACCGACGCTGACACGCACCGTGTGGCGCGACACCGCGACCACGGTGGCGGTGTATTCACCGCCGCCGTCATCGAACAGGATCAGCGGATCCCCGGCGCGCAGCCGCAGCACCCGGGCCACGTGATTGGCCGCGGTGCCCTGCAGATCCAGCTGCACCAGTCCGCCCACGGGCACTTCGACATGCACCCGGTTCAATCGCATGTGGCGAGCTCCAGCCCCTCATGCGCCACCTGCACCATCAGGTCGATGTGTTCAGGCTCGATCACGTACGGTGGCATGAAATACACGACATTGCCGATCGGCCGCAGCAGTACGCCGCGCGACAGGGCATGACGGTACACGGTGAGGCCGCGGCGTTCCTGCCAGGGGTAGGGATCGCGGCGCTGTTTGTCGCGCACCATGTCGAAGGCCGTGATCATGCCTCGCTGGCGCAGCTGCGCCACATGCGGATGCTCGGCAAGCGGCGCGGTGGCTTGCGCGAACCGCTCGGCGAGCGTGCGATTGCGCGCCAGCACCGGTTCTTCGCGGAAAATGTCCAGGGTCGCCAGCGCCGCGGCACAGGCCAGGGCGTTGCCGGTGTAGCTGTGCGAGTGCAGGAAGGCATTGAGCTTCTGGTACTCATCGTAGAAGGCGGCGTAAATGTCCGGGGTGGTCAGGACCACTGACAGGGGCAGGTAGCCGCCGGTCAGTCCCTTCGACAGGCACATCAGATCGGGCCTTATGCCGGCCTGCTCGCAGGCGAACAGCGTGCCGGTGCGGCCGAATCCCACCGCGATTTCATCGGCAATGAGGTGTACCTGATGACGGTCGCAGGCCGCGCGCAGCAGCTTGAGGTACACCGGGTCGTACATACGCATGCCGGCCGCGCACTGCACCAGCGGTTCGACGATCACCGCGGCGATCTCATGATGTTGCCCGGCCAGCACCCGTTCCAGGTGCTCGAACTGACGCTGCGCCCAATCTGCCTCGCTGACCCCCGGCTCGCGATCGAAGGCGTCCGGCGAGGGCACCGTGATCACATCCATCAGCAGCGGCCGGTACACCTCCTTGTACAGCTCGACATTTCCCACGGCCAGCGCCCCCAGGGTCTCCCCGTGATAGCTGCCTGAAAGGGTGACGAAGCGCCGCTTGGCGCTGCGACCCATGTTGCGCCAGTAGTGGAAGCTCATTTTCACGGCCACTTCCACCGCCGAGGAGCCGTTGTCGGCATAGAAGCAGCGGGTCAGGCCTGCCGGCGCCATCGCGGTCAGTGCCTCGCTCAGGCGGATCACCGGTTCATGGGTGAAGCCGGCCAGAATGACGTGCTCCAGGCTGTCCAGCTGCGCACGCACGGCCGCGTTGATGCGCGGGTTGGCATGACCGAACAGGTTCACCCACCAGGAGCTGATGCCATCCAGGTAGCGCTGGCCCGCAAAGTCGGTGAGCCATACCCCGCTGCCGCTGCGGATGGGGATCATCGGCAGCAGCGCGTCGTGATCCTTCATCTGCGTGCAGGGATGCCATACATGCGCCAGATCACGCGCCTTCCACGACCGGTTCGCCGGCGCGTCGGGGTCGTTGCCGCCCGTGGCGATGCCGGAAGGTGACTTGGGTTGCGACATTTGGAGGGGGAGTTTGGCATGATCCGGCCGTATGGACACGACGCACCCGTTCCCGATGCACGTCGAACCCTCCACCGGTCTTCTGACCCGGACGCGCCAGGTATTGTCGACGCATTTCGATGCCCGTCCGGCCGGCTGCGAGCCGGACCTGATCGTCATCCACGGCATCAGCCTGCCGCCGGGCGTTTATGGCGGGTCATGGATCGAGATGCTGTTCACCGGCACCCTGCCGCGCCACGCCCATCCCTACTTCGCGACCATTCCCGCCGGCCGGGTCTCGGCGCATGTGCTCATACGGCGCGATGGCACGCCCGTGCAGTTCGTACCCTTCGGCGCACGGGCCTGGCATGCGGGGCTGTCGGAATACCAGGGTCGCGCGGGCTGCAACGATTTTTCCATCGGCATCGAGCTTGAAGGCACCGACGAGACGGCCTACGAGGATGCGCAGTACCGGGTGCTCACCGCGGTGATTGGGGCGCTGCTGGCCTGCTACTCGACGCTCGATGCGGCGCGCATCGTCGGCCACAGCGACATCGCGCCGGGACGCAAGCTGGATCCGGGCGTGAAATTCGACTGGCCGCGGTTGCGAAAACTGCTGGCGCAGTCAGCCGGCACCGCGATCGTGCCGCCATAGCACTTCGCTGCCGCGTTCGTGGCGGACCAGCACGCGCGCCAGCACGAACAGCAGGTCGGACAGCCGGTTCAGGTACTGCGGCAGCACCTCGGCCACGGTCTGGGTCCGGGTCAGTGTCCACACCCGCCGTTCGGCCCGGCGCGCGATGGCGCGCGCCAGATGGCACGCGGCGGTCGCCGCTCCGCCGCTGGGCAGAATGAATTCCCGAAGCGGCGGCAGCTTGTCGTTGAAGCCATCCAGCGCCTGCTCCAGGCGCGTGATGTGCGCGGCCCCCAGGATGCTGTGGCCCGGTATGGACAGCTCACCGCCCAGATCGAACAGATCATGCTGCACTTCCAGCAGCACTGCGGTGACCGGCAGGGGCAGATCCGGCGCGGCCAGCACCAGGCCAACGGCGCTGTTGAGTTCATCCACCGCGCCGATGGCCTCGATACGCGCGGATTCCTTGGCCGTGCGACTGCCATCGCCCAAGCCCGTGGTGCCGTCATCGCCGGTGCGGGTGTAGATTTTGCTCAAGCGATTGCCCATGTGCCAGCATAGCTGCTGGAGGCCAAAAAAAACCATGCCGAGCCCGTCAGCCGAACTGCAGGCCGCCATCGATGCCGCACAGGCGGCCGCCGCCATCATCCGCAGCCTCTACCAGCGCAACCTGGCCATCACCACCAAGGCGGACCAGTCACCGGTCACGGAAGCGGATGTGCGCGCGGAGGAGGCCATTCACGAGGTTCTGCGGGCGCGCTTCCCGGACTATGGCTTCTATGGCGAGGAGACCGGTCAGCACAACCTCGGCGCAGAGAGCGTGTGGCTGGTGGATCCCATCGATGGCACCAAGTCCTTCGTGCGCGAATGCCCGTTTTTCTCCACCCAGATCGCGCTGCTGCGCGCCGGTGAGCTGGTGCTGGGCGTGTCCAGCGCGCCGGCCTATGAGGAGTTCGCCTGGGCCGAACGCGGCCAGGGCGCCTATCTGAACGGCAAGATCATCCGCGTCAGCGCCACCACCGAGCTTGCGCAGACCATTGTCTCCACCGGCAACCTCAAGTCCCTGACGCGCTCGCCGGCGGGCTGGCGCGCGCTGGGCGAGTTGATCGGCGGCATCAGCCGCATCCGCGGCTACGGCGATTTCGTCCACTACCATCTGCTGGCGCGCGGGGCGCTGGACGTCGTCATCGAGTCTGATGTGAACATCCTGGACATTGCGGCGCTGACGGTGATCGTGCGCGAAGCCGGCGGCACCTTCACCGATCTGAATGGCCGGGACATAGGGCTGGCCACCACCAGCGTCCTGGCCACCAATGGGCAGCTGCATGCGCGCATCCGCGCGGCGCTGGCCTAGAACTCACTACAGGCTGGTGAATACCCGCCGGGTGCCTGCCGCAATTTCCGTGAGCGGCGTCTGGTACAGCTGACTCAAGGCCGGCGCATTGAGTACCTCCCCGGCGGGGCCTGCCAGCCAGGTGCCATCGCCATACAGCAGCAGGGCAGAGTCCGCAAAACGCGCGGCCAGGGTCGGGTCGTGCAGGATGGCGATGACCGTGCGACCGCGCTGGGTCTCCTCCTTGAACAGCCCCAGTACCGCCAGCTGCTGCTGCGGGTCCAGGTGATTCGAGGGCTCATCGAGCAAGAAGATCTGGGGATCCTGGGTCAGCAGCGCGGCCATGGAACAGCGCCGCTGCTCCCCGCCCGACAGGGTCTGGAAGTTGCGATCCTCAAACCCCAGCAGGCCCACCTTGGTCAGGGCCGTCAGCGCCAGGCGCCGGTCCTCGGGGCCTTCCTGTTCCAGCAGCGACAGGTGCGGATGGCGACCGATCAGCAGCGATTCCATCACGGTGCTGACGAAGCCGTCCTCGAGATCCTGGGTCAGCAGGCCCATGCGTTGTGCGATGTGACGGCGTGACAGCCGCGTCAGCAGCTGACCCGCAAGCTCGACCGTACCGGTCAGGGGCGGCCGAAGACCCGCCAGGGTATGCAGGGTCAGGGTCTTGCCGCAGCCGTTGCGCCCAAGAATGGCCACGAACTCGCCCGACGCGAAATCCATGGTCAGACCGGCCACTAGGCGCCGATCCCCGGCGCTGACCCCCAGATCCCGGGCCCTCAGGCAGGCGTCCGACAGGTTCAAGGCTGCAGTCGTGTGACCGACCATGGGCCCGGTTGCATGCTGCCATCCTCCGAGCGCTTCAGGGCACGGGTCCAGCGCGCCCGGTCGTGGATGCGGGCATCGCCCTCCACCCACAGCTCCACTGCCTCGGCCCACAGCCGGTAACCGCCCCAGAAGCTGGGTCGGGGCACCTCGGTACTGGCAAATCGCTGGGTGGCCTCGCGCACCTGTGCAATCAGGGCCTCGCGGGAGGCCACCGGCTTGCTCTGGGCGCTGGCCCAGGCGCCGATGCGGCTGTCGCGGGCGCGGGAGGCGAAGTAGGCGTCGCTGTCGGCGGCCGGCGCCGGCTCCACCAGGCCCTCGATGCGCACCTGGCGGTGCATGTGATCCCAGTGCATGACCGCCGCCGCGCGCGGATTTTCGGCCAGTTCCAGGCCCTTGCGGGAGTGGAAGTTGGTGTAGAACACGACATAACCGGGTACCCCCACCACGTCCTTGCACAGCACAATGCGGGCCGCCGGCCAGCCTTCCAGGGTGGCTGTGGCCAGGGTCATGGCATTGGGATTGGGCTGCAGGCGCCGGCGCCAGGCCTCCGCCAGCCATTCGCTGGCCACCATCAGGGGTTGGGCCGGCAGGGGATTGCCCAGGAATTCGGTGGACGGTTCGCTCATGGGGCCATGGTAAGCGCTCCCAAGGGCGCTTGCAGCGCCTGCGCTGCACCCGTAAAACAGGGGTCCGGTAACCCAAAGCGCGACCATGACCAGACCAGATGTGACCCTTGATGAACTGCGCCGCGGCCTGAACGACCTGGATCGTCAGCTGCTGACCCTGATTGCCGAACGCCAGCGCGTCAGCCGCGAAGTGGCCCGTGTCAAACGCGAGACCGGTTATCCGACCCGCGACTACCAGCGCGAGCGCGAGGTCATCGTGGGGGCGCGCAAGGCGGCCGCTGAGTTCGGCGTCTCGGCCGACCTGGCCGAGAACCTGATGCGCATGCTGATCCGCTCCTCGCTGGCCACCCAGGAGCAGATCAGCGTGGCGACCAAGGGGACCGGTTCCGGACATCGCGCGCTGGTCATCGGCGGCAGCGGCAAGATGGGCCGCTGGTTCGTGGATTTCATGGCCTCGCAGGGGTTCACGGTGGATGTGTTCGACCCGGCCGGCGCCCCGCCCGGTTACAGCGCCATCGCCGACTGGCACCAGGCGAACCTGGCCGACTACGACTACATCGTCGTCGCCACGCCGCTGGGCGCGACCGGGGCGATCCTGCGGGAGCTGGCGCTGCGGCGGCCGCCGGGCGTGGTGTTCGACGTGGGCTCGCTCAAGTCGCCCTTGCGTGCCGGCCTGCAGGCGCTGAAGTCCCATGGCTGCCAGGTGACCTCCATTCATCCCATGTTCGGTCCGGACACCGAGCTGCTCTCCGGACGGCACGTGGTGTTCGTGGATCTTGGCTGTCCGCTGGCGCTGCAGAAGGTGCGGCAACTGTTCGCTCCGACCATGGTGGAGCAGGTGGTGACCAGCCTGGATGAGCACGACCGGCTCACGGCCTATATCCTGGGCCTCTCGCACGCTTTGAATATCGCGTTCTTCACCGTGCTCGCCAACAGCGGCGAGGCCGCGCCGCGCCTGGCGGAGATGTCGAGCACGACCTTCGATGCGCAGCTGGATGTGGCCTCGCGCGTGGCGCAGGAGAGTCCGGAGCTCTATTATGAAATCCAGAGTCTCAATGATTTCGGCGCTGAACCGCTGGAGGCCCTGGCGAAGGCTGTGGAGAGCATCCGCACCGCTGTTCTGTCCCAGGACCACGATGCCTTCGTGGCGTTGATGAATCGCGGTCGCGAGTACCTGGAAGATCGGCGCAGCGTTACCGAGCGGCGGGCCTGACGGGAGCCGCGTTCATGGCCAAGGCCCGAACCGACAATTCCGCTGCCGGTCAGACCCTCGAACGCTTAGGTCTTCTGGAGCGCGAAAACCGCGAACTGACGGCGCGCCTGGTGGAGATCACGGCCGCCGCCGCCCGCAACGACGACGTGCGGCGCAAGACCCAGGAGCGTGAGCTGACGCTGCTGCGGGCGAACTCGCTGGCGCAGCTCATCGAACTGCTGCAGGCCGGGCTGCGCAAGTCCTTTCATCTGGATGCGGTCTCACTGGTGCTGCATGACCCGCACCATGAGATGCGTCACCTGCTCAGCGGCGAGCCGGCATCCTCGGGCGCCCGTGGGGTGCAGTTCGTGGACTCGCTGCTGTCGCTTGCGCCACAGTTTGCGAACCTGGAGCGGCCCTGGTTCGGCGCATTCAGCGAGGCCGACCATGCGCCGCTGCTGCCGCAGTCGCGAGCCGTCGCCAGCATGGCCCTGGTGCCGCTGCGCCGTGGCGAGCACCTGGATGGGGTGCTGGTGTTCGGTTCGCGCGATCCGACCCGTTTCACGCCGGAACTGGCCAGCGACTACATGGCGCATCTGGGGCTGATTGCGGCGATCTGCCTGGAGAACGCGGTCAACCGCGCGCGCCTGGTGCGCAGTGGGCTGACGGACTTCCTGACCGGGTTCCACAACCGCCGCTACATGAATGCCCGTCTGCGCGAGGAGCTGGCCCGGGCGCAGCGTGACCAGCGCACCGTGGCGTGCCTGATGATCGACGTCGATCATTTCAAGCGCATCAACGACGCTCACGGTCATCTGGCCGGCGATACGGTGCTGCGCGAGGTCGCACAGCGCATCGACTCGGTCATCCGCATGAGCGACACCGGCGCGCGCTTCGGCGGCGATGAATTCGCCGTAGTGTTGCCCGGGGGGCAGGTGCGCGACGCCGAAGCGCTGGCGCGCCGTGTGCTGCACACCGTGAACAGCAGGCCGATACTGGTGAAGCCGGCCATCATGGCCACCATCACCCTGTCGATCGGCGTCGCGGTGGCCGCTCCGGTTGGCGGCACCCGCGACCTCAATCCGCTCGCCGAGCGCCTGATCTCCGAGGCCGACGCGGCGCTCTACAGGTCCAAGGCCGCGGGACGCAACTGCGTCACGGTCTCGGACACGGTGGTTGCCTAGCGGGTGCGCGCCTGCCGCAGCAGCAACAGGAACAGCGGCGTGCCGGCGACGGCCATGATGGCGCCGACCGGCAGCTGACGTGGCGCGGCCACGGTGCGCGCGACCAGGTCCGCCAATGCCAGCAGCGTGCCACCCAGCAGCGCGGCCGCGGGGGCGATCACGCGGTGATTGTGCGTGCGGAACAGCAGCCGCGCGAAGTGCGGGGTGATCAGTCCGACGAAGCCTATGGTGCCCGCGCTCACCACCGCGATCGCGGTCAGCACCGCGGCAATGCCGTATACCAGAGCGCGCCACACCGGGACATCCAGGCCGACGCTGCGGGCGCGCAGGTCACCGGCGGCCAGCACGTTCAGCGGCCGTGCCAGCAGCACCGCCGCGGCCAGCGCGATCGCCGCCATCCCCAAGGTGAGCGCCGGATGGCTGTCCCAGGACAGATCACCTGCCAGCCAGAACACCATGCTGCGCACCCGACTCTCATCGGCACTGGTCAGGACCAGGGTGACCAGGGCGCCGCAGATGCTCGCCACCGCGACCCCCGTGAGCAGCACGCGCGTGGCGCCGGCCTGGCGCGACAGGAGCCATACCAGCACCAGGGTGAGCAGGGCACCGGCGGCCGCGGCCCCCTGAACGGCCAGGGCGGCAAGGCCCGCTGCCATGGCACAGATGGCGCCGAAGGCGGCGCCGCCGGAGACCCCCAGGATGTAGGGATCGGCCAGGGGATTGCGGAACAGCGCCTGCAGGGCGACGCCGGTCAGCGCCAGCAGGCTCCCCACGCCCAGGGCATTGAGCAGTCGCGGCAGCCGCAGCTCCAGGATGACCGCGCGGGTCTGCGCATCGCCACCACCGGCCAGTGCATGCGCGACCTGCGCAGGGGTTGACGAGGTGCTGCCGCAAATCAGCGACAGCGAGATGACCACGACCGCGGCGAGAGCCAGGACTGACGCACGCAGCCGGCTGTGTGCAGACCCGGCCATTAGAGGACCTCTGTGACGTGTCATTGTGGCAGACTTCACCGTTAAACGGCATGAGTGACGTCATCGACACTGAGGGCTTTCGCGCGAACGTCGGCATCGTCCTGATGCGCGGCGATGGATCGGTGTTCCTGGGCCGCAGGGCCCGGGGCGGGGGCTGGCAGTTTCCACAGGGCGGCATGCAGACCGGGGAGGCGCCCGAACAGTCACTGTTCCGCGAACTGCACGAGGAGATCGGCCTGACCTGCGAGGATGTCGATCTGCTCGGGGCGACCCACGACTGGGTGCGTTACCGCCTGCCGTCCCGCTACGTGCGCCGCGATCAGCTGCCGCTGTGCATCGGCCAGAAACAGCGCTGGTTCCTGCTGCGGTTGCGGGACGACGCGGCAAAGTTCGCCTTCACCGCCACCAGCGAGCCGGAGTTCGACCAGTGGCGCTGGTCGGGGTGGTGGGAACCGGTGCGCGAGGTGATCTTCTTCAAGCGTCCGGTGTACGTGCAGATGCTCAAGGAACTCGCGACCCTGGCGTTTCCGCACGGCGCGCCGCCGCTGCCGGCCTGGTGGGAGGAATAGGCGCGGGCCCGCACCCATGGCCGAAGTCACCGACAAGTTCGTGATCCGGCGCCATACGCCGATGCGCACGCTGCTGCTGCGAACCGCGGCGCTGCTGATCGGCCTGTTCGCCCTGTACGTGCTGTTTGAGTTCGGTCGCTACAGCGCGGGCTTCGATCGCGCCAGCGCCAGCCAGCAGCGCAACGAACTGCTGCAGGTGAATGCCGGTCTCAAGGCGCAGATCCAGGCGTTGCATGCGCAGGTGGCGCAGCTGCAGACGCTGCAGGCCGGGACCTCGCGTGAACACGAGGAGGTCGGCCAGGAGATCGCCGAACTGCAGGCGCAGATCGACCGCGACCGCCAGGATCTGGCCGTGTATCGCGGCGTCATCGCACCGGCCTCCAGCGGCACTGCGCTGCAGGTCCAGCAGCTGCGCATCACGACCGGCGATGCCCCCAACCACTTCGTCGCCCACCTGACCCTGATGCAGGCCGGCAAGCCCGATGCCACCGTGACCGGGGATGTGAGCCTGCGCGTGAGCGGAACGTTCAATGGCGCCGAGTCGTTCGTCGATGGTCTGGGCGGCCCGCCCAAGGGCACGGTCAGCTTCCGCTACTACCAGGCGGAGGAATTCCAGATCGTTCTGCCGGCTGGGTTTGCACCCACGGGCGTGGACGTCACCTTGCGCGATGGGCGCGGCAACGGCACCGCGGCCACCCAGAACTTTCCCTGGAGACTCGATGTTCAACCGTGAGCCGCGGCCACAGACACGCGTCGATATCCTGATTGGTCCCAGCGCCCGGGTTCACGGCGATGTGGATTTCTCGGGCGGCCTGCACATCGATGGCCACGTATTCGGCGGCGTCAGCGCCTACGGCGCCGGAGAGTCGACGGTTTCGGTCAGCGCCAGCGGCGTCATCGAAGGCGGGGTGGTGGCCACGCATGTGGTCGTCAACGGTGTGGTGCGCGGCGATGTGTACGCCACCGGCAAGGTGGCGCTTGGCCCGCGGGCCAAGGTGGTCGGCAATGTCCAGTACGGCATCATCGAATCGGCCGCCGGCGCTGAAATCACCGGGACGCTGCTGCAGGTGAAACCGGCCGCCAAGCCCTGAGGCCGCGCTGTCATATGACAGATTTTGTCCCCGGCTCCCCTTGGCTTACACTGTGCCCGTACCCATAACTGCCCACACTGGCAGCGATCAGGACTTAATTCCGATGACTGAGCTCGTATTTACGGACGCGGCGGCCCGCAAGGTGGGCGACCTGATCCGCGCCGAGGCAAATCCGAAGCTGATGCTGCGCGTGTACGTGCAGGGCGGCGGCTGCTCCGGCCTGCAGTACGGGTTCGAGTTCGACGAGACGCTCCAGGATGGCGACATCTGTGTGGAGAACCAGGGCGTGCGGCTGCTGGTTGATCCGATGAGCGTGCAGTACCTGATGGGTGCCGAAATCGATTACCGCGAAGGGTTGGATGGGGCGCAGTTCGTGATCCGCAATCCCAACGCCACCACCACCTGCGGGTGTGGGTCCTCGTTCACGGCCTGATGGCGCCGCGACCGCAACTAGCACAGGCTGCGGTCACCTCAACCTTCTCTTCTCTGCCGCAATCGCGCATGGCCGCTCTTCCGGTTCCCGACATCCTTGCGGCCGTCGACCTGGGATCGAACAGCTTCCATATGGTCGTGGCCCGCTATATCCACGGCCAGATCGTCATAATGGACCGGCTGCGGGAAATGGTGCGCCTGGGAGCGGGCGTGGAGGAGAACGGCCGGATCGACAAGGACGTGGCCGCGCGCGCCCTGGGGTGCCTGGAGCGCTTCGGGCAACGGCTGCGCGACATGCATGCCGACAGCGTGCGGGTCGTCGGCACCAACGCCCTGCGCCGGGCGCGGCGCAAGCAGGCCTTCCTGGAGCGCGCCCGCGAGGCGCTCGGTCACCCCATCGAGATCATCTCCGGCATGGAGGAGGCGCGCCTCATTTATTCCGGCGTGGCGCACACCGTGCCGACCGAACCCGGGCGGCGCCTGGTGTGCGACATCGGCGGGGGCAGCACCGAACTGATCATCGGCGAGGGCACCGAGCCTTTGGAGCTGGAGAGCCTGCAGATGGGCTGCGTGTCCTTGAGCGAGCGCTTCTTCAGCGATGGCAAGCTGTCACCGAAACGGCTGAACAGCGCGCGCGTGGCCGCGCGGCTTGAACTCGAGCCCATCCAGGCGGCCTACCGGCGCCGCGGCTGGCAGACCTCCTACGGCAGCTCCGGCACCGTCCGAGCCATAGGCGATGTGGTGCGCGAACTGGATCCCACCGCCAAGGGCATCACCGTGCCGGGGCTGGAGAAGGTGCTGCGGCATATCGGCGAGGCCGGGCATGTGCGTGAACTTAAGCTTTCGACCCTGACCGAGGACCGCCGTCCGGTGTTTCCGGGCGGCCTCGCCATACTCATGGAAGTCCTGAGCGTGCTTGAGATCAAGGAGCTGCGCATCGCCGATGGCGCGATGCGCGAGGGCCTGCTGTACGACATGGTCGGGCGACTCACGGACGAGGACGCCCGCGAGCGCACCGTGCGCGCCATGCAGCGCCGCTACCACGTGGATTTCGCGCAGGCCGATCGCGTGGAAGCCACGGCCATCGAGTTCCTGGAGGCCACGCGCGAGGCCTGGAAGCTCACCGATCCACTGGCCGACCTGGGGCTGAAATGGGCCTCAAGGCTGCACGAGATGGGCCTGGACGTGTCGCACAACGGCTATCACCGCCATGGCGCCTATCTGACCGAAAACGCGGACATGCCGGGCTTCTCGCGCGAGGAGCAGCGGCTGCTGGCACGTCTCATCGGCGGGCATCGCCGCAAGCTCACCCTGGAAGGACTTGAGGAGCTGGTTCCTCCCTGGGATCGCAGCGCGCTGTTCCTGATCGTGCTGCTGCGACTGGCGGTGCTGCTGCACCGGGGCCGCAGCCCCGCGGCGCTGCCGGACATCCAGCTCACCGCCAAGCCGCGCAGCCTGGAATTGAAGTTTCCCGCGCGCTGGCTGCGCGAACATCCGCTGACCACCGCGGACCTGCAGCAGGAGATCGATCACCTCAAGCCGCACGGTTTCCGGCTACGGGTGTTCAGCACCTCGCGCGCTTAGCATCAGGCGATGCTGCCGGGCCCGGCCGCGTACAGTTCCAGCAACTGCTTCTGCGCGCACACCGGTGCCTCTGATCCGATCTGCGCGCGGGTATAACTGCCATCCGGACGCAGCAGCCAGGCCTGGGTGTTGTCGGCCAGGTACAGGTGCAGGTCGCGCAGAATGCGTTCGCGCTGCGAGTCGCGCAGCACCGGGAAGGCACCCTCCACGCGCCTGAAGAAATTGCGTTCCATCCAGTCGGCACTGGCGCAGAACAGCTCCGGTTCGCCGCCGTTCTCGAAGTAGAACACCCGCGAGTGTTCCAGGAAGCGGCCGATCACCGAGCGTACGGTGATGTTCTCGGAGACGCCCGGCAGGCCGGGGCGCAGCGCGCAGATGCCGCGCACGATGAGGTCAACCTTCACCCCGGCCCCCGAGGCGCGGTACAGCGCTTCGATGGTCTGCGGATCCACCAGTGCGTTCATCTTGCAGATGACGCGCCCCGGCCGACCGGCGCGCGCATGCTCGGTCTCGCGCTCCAGGCGCTCGATCATGCCGGTGTGCAGGGTGAAGGGAGATTGCAGCAGGCGGCTGAGCTTCGGGGTCTGGGTGAGACTGGTCAGCTGCAGGAAGATCTCGTGCACGTCCTGGCCGATGTCACGGTCGCAGGTGAACAGGCCATAGTCGGTGTAGCCGCGGGCGGTTCGCGGGTGGTAGTTGCCGGTGCCCAGGTGACAGTAGCGGCGGATGCCGTCGGGCTCGCGGCGCACGATCATCGTCAGCTTGGCATGCGTCTTGAAGCCCACCACGCCGTACATGACGTGCGCCCCGGCCTCCTGCAGCCGGTTCGACAGTTCAATGTTCGCTTCCTCATCGAAGCGGGCGCGCAGCTCCACGATCACCGTGACATCCTTGCCGGCCTGCGCCGCCGCCACCAGCGCATCCACCACCGGGGAGTCATGGCCGGTGCGATACAGGGTCTGCTTGATGGCGAGCACCTGCGGGTCCTGCGCCGCCTGGCGCACGAAGTCCATGACCGGCGTGAAGCTCTGGAAGGGATGATGCAGCAGCAGGTCCTTGTGGCGTATCACCGCGTACAGGTCGGTGGTGCTGGCCAGGCGCCGCGGCAGTCCGGGCGTGAACGGCGGGTATTTGAGGTCCGGGCGCTGCACCAGGTCATACAGCGCCGAGAGGCGGTTCAGGTTCACCGGCCCCGGCATCCGGTACAGGTCCACTTCATCCAGCGCGAACTGCTCGAGCAGGAAATTGATCATGTCCTTGGGGCAGTCGCGCGCCGTTTCCAGGCGCACCGCAGCGCCGTAGCGGCGGTGGGCGAGCTCGCCCTCCAGCGCGCGGCGCAGGTCGTCGATTTCTTCCTCATCGACGAACAGGTCGCTGTTGCGGGTGACACGGAACTGATAGCAGCCCTTCACCTCGATGCCCGGAAACAGCCGGGGCACGAAGGCCTGCACGATGCTGGTGAGCAGCACGAAGCCGCGTGGCTGCCCGGGCGCCTCATCCGGCAGCGACACTACGCGCGGCAGCGAGCGGGGCGCCTGCACGATGGCCAGTTCGCTGTCGCGGCCGAAGGCATCCTTGCCCGTCAGGTGCACGATGAAGTTCAGGCTCTTGTTCTGGATGCGCGGAAAGGGTCGGGCCGGATCCAGGCCCAGCGGGCTCAATACCGGTTCGATCTCATTGGCGAAATACTTCTCAAGCCAGCGCCGCGTTTTCTGGCTCCAGGCCGAACGCCCCTGCAGGCTCACTCCGGCCTGGGAGAGCTTGGGCAGCAGTACTTCGTTGAGGCAGCGGTACTGCTCCGAGCACAGGTTCTGCGCACGGGTGTGGATGCCATCCAGCTGCTCCGGGATCGACATGGCATCGGGGGACTGCTGGGTCTTGCCCAGTTCCTGCAGGTGCTTCAGGCCGGCGACCCGGATCTCGAAGAACTCATCGAGGTTGCCCGAGGAAATGCACAGGAACTTCAGCCGCTCGAGCAGCGGCAGAGTGTCGTCGAAGGCCAGCGCCAGCACCCGGTGGTTGAACTCCAGAAAGGACAGTTCACGGTTGATGTAGCAGCTTGGCGCCTTGAGATCGGGGGCGTCCACGGCGCCACCATACACAATGCCGCCGCCGGAATGAAGGACATGCTGCAACGCCGCACGGCGATCAGGCCGCAATGCGGGCAGTGGCTAGCGGGACACCAGGCTCGGCCCCGGCGGCGGGTTCAGGGATGCCAGCAGGGGCGTGGATTTGGCGAGAAAGTCCGCGCGCTGGGGCCCATCGATGGGCAGCGCCTCGGGCAGTTTCACCGTCTGGGGATTCTTGAACACCCCATTGACCCGGTACTCGTAGTGCAGATGCGGTCCGGTGGCCAGACCCGTCATGCCGACAAAGGCGATGACCTGTCCCTGGGCGACGTGCTGGCCGGCGTGCAGCCCCTGGGTGAAGCGCGACAGATGCCCGTACACCGTGGTGATGCCGCGGGAATGGTCCAGCTCCACCAGATTGCCGTAACCGCCGCGGCGTCCCGCGAACAGTACCCGCCCGTCGCCTGCGGCGCGCACCGGCGTGCCGATGGGAGCGGCATAGTCGACGCCCTGGTGGGCGCGGATGGTGTTGAGGATGGGGTGCAGCCGATGCAGGCTGAACGGGGAGCTCACGCGGGTGAACTCCAGCGGCGCACGCAGGAAGGCCTTGTGCAGGCTGCGGCCCTGTGGCGAGTAATAGTCGGCGTTGCCCGAGGGGCCGACATAGCGCACGGCGAGGTATTCCTTGCCCTGGTTGACGAAGCGCGCGGCCAGCACCGGACCATCCTGCAGATATTTGCCGTCCTGCAGGACCTCGATGTACGTCACCACGAAGCTGTCGCCCGGCTGTATGTCGAGCACGAAGTCGATGTCATAGCCGAAGATGTCGGCGAGACTGAGCGCGGTCTGGTCATGGCCGCCGGCGCCGGTCACCGACTCGAACAGCGAGGAGTCGATGGTGCCGCTGATGGTGCGGGTGCGCGTGGCCAGCGGATTTTGCAGCACATTGGCCGTGAAGCCCTGCTGCGAGCGGTCGACCTGCAGCGTCTGGTCGATGTTCAGACGCCGTTCCAGACCCATCAGCGTCCCCGATTTCGACGTCAGCGTCAGCGCCTCGCCCGGCCGCAACCGGTCCAGCTGGGCGCGTATGCCGGGCAGGCTGCGCAGCGAGGCCAGGTCCGCGAGACTCAGCGACAATCGCCGGAAGATGCGATCCAGCGTGTCGTTGCGGCTGACGACGACGCGGGTGGTGGACAGTGGGCTGGCCGGCGAGGAGGCGGGCGCGGACGCCGCCACTGGCGCGGGGACGACGCCCGGCCCGGAAACTGCTGCGCCTCTTGCAGCCACCGGCGCGCGCGGCGGTGCAATGCCCGGGGTCATCAGCAGCCCTACGGCCAGCAGCACGACCAGCACCGATGCAAACGCAAGCAGTACGCGCGGCAGCCGTGATTTGGGAGCGGATTGCTTCATTTCGTTGCGGGGCTAGGTTAGCCTCTTCATATGAGTCAATTCAATTCAGGATTTCTGCGCAGCCTGAGCGAGCGTGGCTACATTCACCAGATAACGGACGCATCGGGGCTCGATGCGCATCTGGAATCACAGCCGATTTCTGCCTATATCGGCTTTGACGCCACGGCGGACAGCCTTCACATCGGAAGCCTGGTCCAGATCATGCTGCTGCGCCGGCTGCAGCAGTGCGGCCATCGCCCGATCGTACTGATGGGCGGCGGAACGACCAAGGTGGGTGACCCGACCGGACGCGATGAGTCACGGCAGCTGCTGTCTGAGAAGCAGATCAACGAAAACATCGCGAGTATCCGCGAGATCTTCGACCGCTTTTTGAAGTTCGACGACAGCCCGTCCGGCGCGCTACTGGTCAACAACGATGATTGGCTTGGCGAGCTGCGCTACATCCCGTTCCTGCGGGACATCGGTACGCATTTTACTATCAACCGCATGCTCACCATGGACAGCGTGAAACTGCGCTTGGAGCGAGAGCAGCCGCTGACCTTCCTCGAGTTCAACTACATGCTCATGCAAAGCTACGACTTTGCGGAACTGCATAAGCGCTATAGCTGCACGCTGCAGATGGGCGGCTCGGACCAATGGGGCAACATCGTCATGGGCGTGGATCTCGGGCGCCGGGTACGTGAAGCGCAGCTTTTCGGCCTCACCACACCGCTCATGACGACGGCCTCGGGTGCCAAGATGGGCAAGACCGCAAGCGGTGCGGTGTGGTTGAACGCCAAACGCCTCTCGCCCTATGACTACTGGCAGTTCTGGCGCAACACCGAAGATCAGGACGTCGGCAGGTTCCTGCGCCTGTTCACCGATCTGCCGCTGGCGGAGATTGCCCGGCTCGAGCAGCTCGAGGGTGCCGAGATCAACCAGGCCAAGCAGGTGCTCGCCACCGAGGCGACTCGGCTGTGTCACGGCAACGAGGCGGCGCAGACCACAGCCGCGACCGCTGCGAGCGCCTTCGCGGGCGCGGCCTCGGAGGGCCTGCCCACCTTTGACCTCAAGGCTGGCGAGCCGGCGCTGGTAATCGACATCGCCGTCGCGCTCGGCATGGCCGGCTCCAAGGGGGAGGCCCGGCGGCTGGTTGAGCAGGGCGGCGTTCGGCTCAACGACCAGCCGGTCCGTGCGATTACCGCGAGCGTTACGGATGCGGATCTGGGTGCTGATGGGACGGCACGGCTCGCGGTGGGCAAGAAACGTCACGGGCTCATCCGCAAAGCTTGAACCAGGGCTCTGGCGCCGGCGGACTCTTTTGTCCGAGTCGCCGGGCGGGGACCGGAACCTGAAGCTGCAGGCGGGCGCGGATCACCTGCTGCAGCTGAGCGGCGCCTAGGGCAGCAGCTGCCCGTCGATCCAGGTGCCTTGCACCTTGAGTGCGGCATCCACGGCGACCAGGTTGGCGCGACATCCCGGCGCAATGCGGCCCAGTTCTGCGCCCCGGCCCAGGAATTGAGCCGGGTATTCGCTCGCCATGCGAATGGCCGTGGCCTGGGGCAGGCCCAGCAGCGCGACGGCGTTGCGCACCGCGCGGTCCATGGTCAGCGCCGTGCCGGCCAAGGTGCCCGCATCATCAACGCAGTAGTCATCCTGCACGCTGATGCGCCGCCCCTGCAGCATGAAGCTCGTAAGCTGGGTGCCGGCGCAGGGCATGGCGTCGGTCACCAGCATGAAGCGCTCATGCCGCTTCGCGCTCAATGCGATTTTCAGCACCACCGGATCCACGTGATGACCGTCCACGATGATGCCGCAGTAGCTGTCGGCATCATGCAGCGCCGCACCCACCACGCCCGGCTCGCGCCCGGTCAGCTGCGACATGGCGTTGAAGAGGTGCGTGAAGCCGGTCAGGCCGTTCTTCAGGGCGGTCGAGATGTCCGCGTAGGTTGCATTGCTGTGACCGGCCGAGAGCACGACCCCGCGTGCATGCAGCTGCCGCAGCGCCTCGGGTGTGGTGATTTCCGGCGCCAGCGTCACCAGGGTCGTGCCGTTGTCCAGACCCGAGAGCAGCGCCACGATGTCCGCATCGGGCCTGCGTATCAGGGCCGGGTTGTGCACGCCCTTGCGCAGCTGGCTCAGATAAGGGCCTTCGATATGAATGCCCATCACGCCGGGCACGCCGGCGGCGATCGCCTCGCGCACCGCGGCGATTGCCTGGGCGACCACGCTCAGATCATCGCTGATCAGGGTCGGCAGAAATCCGGTGGTGCCGTGACGGCGATGCGCCTCGCCGATGGCGCGGATCCCGGCCACGGTGGGCTCATCGTTGAACAGCACCCCGCCGCCGCCGTTGACCTGCAGATCGATGAAACCGGGGAGCAGCAAGGCCGCCTGCAGATCATGCAGCTGGCGCTGCGCCGCGGCGGCGCGCACGCGCGCATCATCCTCGCGCACGATGTCGATGATCCGACCATCAGCGAACAGCAGCGCATGGTCGGTCAGGACGCCCTGCGCGCCGAAGATCCGGCCATTCACCAGCGCCTGCATCATCAATGCGTCTCGGTGACCTTGGCTAGGTACGCCGGCCGATCCGGATCGTGTCCGCGAGCCAAGGCCACGGCGGCGATCAGGCGGTAGCCGCTTTGTGCCAGCAGCAGCGGTTCAATGACCGGATCGGTCGTGATGGTGGGCAGCGTGATGGTGCCGGGCACCGCGACACCGGCGGCCAGCACGCGCACGCCGCGCGCGGCCAGATCCGCACCCAGGGCGCGCACGCCGGGCAAGGTGGCATCGTCTTGCGCCAGCAGCAGCGCGCCAAAACCCTCATCCAAAAGTGCCTGCGGACCATGACGCACCTCGGCGGCGCTGAAGGCTTCGGCGTGCAGTCCGGCCGTCTCCTTGCACTTCAGCGCCAGCTCCTGCGCGATGGCCAATCCCAGGCCTCGGCCGATCACGTAGACATTGCTGGCCGCGTTCAGCTGTGGCAGCGCGGCGCTCCAGTCCAGCGCCCACGCCGCCTCGAGCTGCGCCGGTGCGGCCTCGAGCGCCGCTCGCAGCGCCCTGTCGTCGGTCCACTCGGCAACCAGCGCCACCACTGCGCCCAGGGCTGCGATGTAGGATTTGGTGGCCGCGATGCTGTGCTCCGCGCCGGCGCGCAGCGGCAGACGATAGTGGCAGGCGGCCGCCAATGGACTGTCATCGGCGTTGACCATGCCTAAGGTCATGGCGCCCTGCGCCGCGGCCGCTCGCGCCGCGGCGACCAGGTCCGGGCTGCGACCGGATTGCGAGATGGCCAGGAACAGGCAGCCGCGCAGATCCGGGCTGGCGTCGTACACCGAGGTGATCGATGGCGCCGCCGAGGCCGTCACCACCCCGGCGCGGGTCTCAATGAGGTACTTGGCAAAGGTTGCCGCGTGATCGGAGCTGCCGCGCGCACAGGTGATCACGGCCCGAGGCGGCCGGGCGCGCAGCGCGCGACCGATGTCAGCCAGTGCCGAGCGATTGGCCTGCGCCTGCGCGCGCAGCGCGGCGCCGGAGGCCGCGGCTTCGTTGAACATCGCAGTGGCATGCAGCGGCATCATGTGGCGGCGCTGAGTTCGGCCACGAAATCGTAGGTGTCGCCGCGATAGAAGGACTGCGAGAACTCCACGGCCCGTCCATCCGGGAGGCTGCCGAGCCGCTCCACCAGCAGACCCGCGGCACCGACCGCGGCATTCAGCAGCTGCGCCTGCTCGCTTGACAGCAAGATGGCGCGCAGTCGCTGCAGGGCACGCGTGGGGCGGTGGCCACTGGCCTCGAGCGCCGCATACAAGGAGGTATCCACGGCATCCAGCGAGGGCAGTACCGCGGCAAGAATGGTGCAGTACTCCAGCGCCATCGGCGCGTCATCGGCAAAGCGGATGCGGTTGAACCGATACACCGGCGTGCCGGGGCTCAGCCCCATGGTCAGAGCTTCCTCCGGCGTCACCGTGCCGGCGGCACGCTTCAGCCAGACGCTGCGCGGGGTGCGGCCCCGTGCGCGCATGTCCTCGGAAAACGAGGTGAGCTTGGCGAAGTTCTTCTCGACCCGGGAGCTCACGAAGTTGCCCGAGCCCTGGCGCCGCACCAGCAGGCCCTGCTCGACCAGGCCGTCGATGGCCTTGCGCACCGTGATTCGGGAGATCTCGTACATCTCGGCCAGGTCGCGCTCGGGCGGCAGGGCCACATCCGGTCCCAGCAGCCGCTTTTCGATGGCCTCGCGCAACGCCCGCTGCAGCTGCTGGTACAGCGGCTGCGCACTTTGGGTGTCGAGCGGACCAACGAGCGCTGCGAAATCAGTCATGGCAGTCCTGGTGCGAGAGCGGATGGCGTAATCGAATAGTACCAGAAGAATACCAGTTAAACACCGTCGGTTTACATATCTGTAAATAAGCCTTTGATATTCAATGAATGAATATTTTTAGGGCTAATTCCATCGGACCAGTATGGAGATTTTCCTAATTTGGTATTACATTGGCATCTAAGTGGTCCTGATCCGGCGCTGGACCGGGCACTATAACCATAGGGATACAGGGGTAATGGCATGAACAAGAACGGTTCACGAAACCAAGGACTGGCCCAGGCGTGTGTGTTCGCCCTGGCGTTCCTGGCGCCGCTCACCGCCGCGCGCGCTCAAACCGCCGATTCTGCATCAGCTGCATCGGATACGCCGCTGCAGGAGGTGGTGGTCACCGGCCTGCGCTACTCCTTGACCAAGGCGCTCGAAGCCAAGCGCAACGCCGTGGACGACGTGGAGGTCATCGAGTCGAGCGACATCGGCAAGCTGCCGGACAAGAACGTAGCCGATGCCGTGCAGCGCCTGCCCGGCGTGAACACCGCCTCCGCAGCGGGCGGAGAGGGTGGCTTCGATGAGAACGATCGCGTGGCCATCCGCGGCACCAGCCCCAGTCTTACGCAAACGACCATCAACGGGCACGCGGTCTCCAGTGGCGATTGGTACCTCCTGGATCAATACCAGCTCGTCGGCCGCAGCGTCAGCTACACCCTGCTGCCCTCCGAGATGGTCGGCTCGGTCGTCGTGCACAAGGCGCAGAGCGCCGACATGACCGAAGGCGGCGTCTCCGGCAGCGTCGATATCCAGACCATCCATCCACTCGATCTGAAGAAGTCCCTGACGGCCAGCGCCTTCATTGGCGCCGAATACGGCGATCTGGCCAGGAAGGCCGAGCCGCAGGCCAATGCCATGCTGGCCTGGAAGAACACCGACAGCACCTTCGGTGTGCTGGTGCAGGGGTTCGATGAGCAGCGCAAGATCCAGCGCAACGGCCAGGAGTTCCTCGGCTACACCGAGATCACCCCGGGCAGCGCCATGGCGCTGGCCGATCCGGCACTGTCCGGAGCGGTCATGCCGAATGAAATCGGTTCGGCGTTGTTCGAGCAGACCCGCAAGCGCGAAGGCGGGACCTTCGATGTGGAGTTCGCGCCGAACGATCGACTGTCCTTCGACCTGAACGGGTTCTACTCGGACATGAAGGCGGACAACTACAACACCAACTACATGGCCTTCCTGATCGAACAGATCAACAACGGCGTGGCCCCGACCTCGGCGACGGTTGTGAATGGCACCGTGACCGCGGCCAGTTGGCCGGCCGGCACTGCGAACACCATTGTCTATGATGAGATCTCGCGCCCGGGCGCCGAAGCGCGCACCTGGTATCTGGATCTGGATGGCAAGATGCAGGTTACGGACTCATTGCTCCTCACCAGCCAGCTGGGCTACACGGCGGGTCTTGGCAATACGCCCACGGAGCCCGCCTACGAGGCCTGCCAGAGTGGCGCATTGAGCTATCAGATGAATGGCATCAGCAGTCCCGCCACCGTGACCTACGCGGATTCGGCGACGCCCACGGGGGCCAGCACCTGCTGGGCCTGGAATGACATCGCCAAGGCGACCGACACCGAGACTTACGGCCAGGTCGATGCCCTGTTCAAGCTCGACAGCAATGCCTTCCAGTCGGTGAAGTTCGGCGTGCGCTATGCCGAGCATGGCCACGTGGTCAGCTTCCCGGAGGATGGCGGATGCCTTTCCACCTGCTGGACGACCTTCCCGGACTACACCGGTGGCATGTACCCGGCAAATTTCAGCAATGGGCTGGGTTCCGGACCGCTCTCGGACATCTGGATGCTCGGCCAACCGGCAATCGCCGCCTACGCCGCCGCCAATGTCTCAACCGGCCCCTCGCGCCTGTACTGGCAGGGCGAGAGCGACGTGCGCGAGAGTGACTGGGCGGCCTACGCCATGGCGAACATCGGCGGTCCCGGTTGGGCCGGCAACTTCGGGGTACGGGCCGTGTACACGCACGAATACAGCCTGGTCAACATTGCCGGCGGTTCGGCTCCGATCACCACCTCGGCGTTCGGACCGTTCACGCCCACGGCCTTCAACAACAACTACATCGACATCCTGCCCAGCGCGAACATGAAGTTCGACCTGACCAAGGATCTGCTGCTGCGCTTTTCGGCGGCCGAGACCATGGCGCGGCCTGACTACAGTGCCCTGGGTGGCGCGGTGAACCTGACCGATCTGAACTGGACCGGCAACGGCGGCAACCCGAACCTCAAGCCGATCCGGGCGGCCACCTACGACAGTTCACTGGAATGGTACTTCGCCCCGCAGTCGCTGCTGTCGGCCAGCATCTTCTACATGGACTTCTCCTCCTACGTGGACTATCTGAATGGCACGCAGATCTTCTACAACCAGCAGTACAAGGAGTTCGGTCCCTACACCATCTCCTCGCCCTTCAACACCACGGCCCAGGACAAGGGCTTCGAG
>Ga0210391_10000148_pt1 | contig 82941 bp, 75 predicted proteins | sample IncBWC12OmetaG_FD_160573 | JGI IMG/M metagenome (GOLD analysis project Ga0210391, IMG submission 160573) | Forest soil microbial communities from Barre Woods Harvard Forest LTER site, Petersham, Massachusetts, United States - Inc-BW-C-12-O ...
CCTGGTCGGCAGTCAAGAGCATGCGCCGGCGGGACGGCAAGGATGATCCGCCGCCCCCGGGACGCAACCCGCACATTGATTTCCATGGGGAGCGGCGCACCAACGAGACGCACATGGCCCCGCACGAGCCGCAGGCGAAGCTGTTTCGCAAGGGCAAAGGTCAGCCCGCCAAGCTCTACTACATGGGGCACGTGCTGATGGAACATCGGCTCGGACTGCCCATTGATGCGGAGTTCACCGAGGCGGACGGATTTGCCGAGCGGGCCACCGCGATCCGTTTGATGAGGCGCCAGCCCAAGCGCACCGGGCGCACCTTGGCGGGTGACAAGGGGTATGACACGCGCGAGTTCGTCGCCGAGTGCCGCAAGATCGGAGTGACACCGCATGTTGCGCAAAATATCAATCGCGACGGTGGCTCGGCGATCGATGCCCGCACGACACGCCACGCCGGGTATCTGAGTAGTCAGCGCATACGAAAACGCATCGAGGAGAGCTTCGGGTGGAGCAAGGACGGCCGGCCGCTGCGCAAGATGCGGGTGCGCGGCTTTGGCAACGCCGGCTTCATGGCGCTGCTGACGATCGGCTGTCACAGCCTGGTGAGAGTGGCGAAGCTCTTGCCTGAGCCAGTGCCGATATAGGAGACGTGTCGATGCAATCCGGCAAATCCGCCCCGATGAGCTCCCCGGACCTGGCACAAGCCACCCAAGAAGGCCCGAGCTGCCCTGCGGAGTGCGAAAAATGAATGCCTTGCTCATAAGGGCGTTGATCAATCAGCTTTTTTCAACAGCCTGCTAGGACTTGTCGCACTGTAGTCACGCCCTTTGCAAGTGTGGCTAAGTCAACTCTTCTATTGGCGCACTCTAATGGGTATTAGCTTACGGAAGACTTTCTGGGCGGCTCGGGTGAAGTACCACCGCCATTCGATCAAGTACCCGCGCAGAACTTTGGCCACTTGTTCAATGCTGCGCCGGCGAGTGCGCCGCAATATTCGTCATCTCGCCGCGGGCGAGGAACGAGTGCATTGAATGGCGAAGGTGCCCTGGGCCGCTGACTTAGAACGACATGCGGATACCGATGCGGTACGCACGCCCGAGCTGATCGTAGAAGATCGGGTTGGTGGTGTAGCTGAGAAAGGCGCCTATGAACGAACCACCGACGTAGTTGTATGGAGGTGACCTGTTCAGCAGGTTGTTCACCTGGGCGAAGATCCGCAGTGTCTTGATCCCCGGGATCCTGTCCCAGCCGTACGACGCATTCAGGCCGAACAGGAAATAGCTCGGCATACGGTTGGTGAAGCTGTTTGGCATGAGGATCTGGCCGCCCTGTGCCTTGGCCTGTGCCTGCGCCTCCGCATCCGCGGGTGCACCGGGCGTCCCCGCCAGCGTCGCGTCCGGGAAATTGTTCAGTACCCAGTTATACAAGGTCGGGTTGGTGAGCTGCGTGACGGCATAATTGTTGACCGTGCCAGAGTTCACCCAGCTCATATTCGGCGTCAGGCTGAAGCCGCCCTTCGCCCAGGTGACGGACGTGTTGCCGCGCCATCTGGCTGCCGGCTGCACATCACTTAGGAAGTTCGCGGTTCCCAGCTCGTTCAGCTCGTTCATCACCGGTGTGGTGCTTCTGTTCTGATAGGTCTCCTTTGCTGTCCACGTCGTGAGTGCGCGGGCCGTCAAGGTGCTGCCGCCCGGCAGGGAGTGCACGTAATTGACCGAGAAGTCGACGCCACGCTCATCATAGAACGCACCGTTGTAGGCTTGATTGTTTACCTCGGCGATGTTGGCGGCCTGATCGATCTGCTGATACGCCGCCGAGCCAGTCTTGACGGGCGCACCGGTGCAGTCGATCACTACTCCCTGTGACACCGGGGCGTTTTCCCCGGCCGGAGCCCCGGTCGTACACGCCAAGCCATCGGAGTTATAGGCATAGGGGTTGAAGGTAATCAGGGCGCAATCAGCGGCGACTCCTGCCGAGCAACCCGACAACGATGTGTCGGTGGCGCCGTTGATGGCGTTGGTGAGGTGGATGTGAAACCAGTCGGCCGAGGCCTGCAGCCCGGGCAGGTAAGCAGGCAGGAAGATCAGGCCGATGGTGGTTGTATTGGCCGTTTCCGGCTTCAGATTCACGTTTCCCGCAAGATTGAAGGTGCATGGATCATCGTTGTACATGGTAAAGGCGGGAACGTTTGGATTGCTGACGTAGCCGCACTGCCCGTAGGCGCTGCCTGCGATAAAGGTTTGCGAGAAGTACAAATCGCGCGGGTCCGGTGCGCGCGAGTCGCGCGACTGCGTGGCACGCAGGCGGATACTTTCGATGGGTTCGTACAGCAGCGAGGCCTTCCAGGTGGGGAGCTCCGAGGTGCCCTCGGCGCCCGCGGGAATTCCGACGGCGTACAGAGCCTTATTGCTGTAATGCGACTCGCGCGCCGCCAGGTCGAAATCCAGCAGCCGCGCCCAGGGAATATTCCTCAATAGCGGGAGGTTCAACTCCAGATACGCCTCATTCACGTTCACGACGCCGCCGTAGCCATTGCCGAACTGAACGACTGCATCGGTTGCATCCGCCATGCAGGTGGTGAAAGCAATGCCCGTGTCCGCCGCGCAGTTCCCCTCATCGTTGTGCACGACCTCCTGGCGCCACTCAATGCCCGCCGCCAACGTGAAGGCACCTGCGCCAATGCCCTTCCAGATGGCACCAGAAGCATTCAGCGCAAAGGTGGTCTGGGTCTGACGCAACCGCTCAACCAGTGAAACGGCGATGTAATTGCGCTGCGCCGCGGTCAGCGGCTGAGTGCCGAAGGGATTGACGGGTACGCAGCCTTGCGCCAGCAGATTTGCCTGGTCAATGCCGTCCAGTCCGGTGGCCGGATTCGGCGGAGCGACGCCCGCCAGGGCCGATTCTTCGTTCAGAAAGGCCGTCGTCAGATATGACGGTCCGGTGAAGAATCCATAGGGCGCAACCCCGCCCGGCGCACCGATACCGAGCAAGCCACTCAGTGCGGCACCAAAAGCACCGCCTTCGGCTGTCACCCGGCATTCTGGCCCATTCGGGCCCTCGACCACATCCAGCGCCATCTGTTCGCGGATGGTGCTCTGATCAGTTGGCGAGCCCTGCTGGCGCTCCGTCAGACCGTATTCGCCATAAGCGTCCCAGGTCCATGAGCTGGTGCCAAACCTGCCGTCCAGGCCACCGGAAATGCGCTTCACCGTGGTATCCGAGTACTGCGTATTCGGCAGCTGACTCGAAAAATCCTTGGTCAGCAGGTAGCCGTTGCCACTGGCCGCGGGCCCCAGGGCAGACACCGCATCGGGCGTCAGGTACGGATTGTCGTAACCAATGAAGCCTGATTCGCTCCCGTTACCCAGTAACTGCACCGCCGTTACTTTGCCCCAGTTCAAATCGAGACTGGCAGTGATGTTGTCAGTCACGTTGGCGGTTAGCATCGCGGTGCCAACGGTGCGCTCCACCGGCGTGATCAGGTTGTAGTAAAGATTGACGGGAGTGCCTTGGCCGCCGGGCGCCACACCGTTACCGCCATTGAAGGCTCCGTTGGTCATGTAGGGCCCGAATGCGTTGCCGAGAGAGTTGGCCACAACGCTGGGCCCGACGGGGTTGAACGTCCCCGGAGCGGTCATTACGAAGTTCGTCAAGGTGCCGTTCGGATTGTTAAGGCTGTCGGTCAGGCCGGGGACCGGATAGTCTGAATATTGCGGTGCACCGTTCGGCAGGGTGCCAGTCTGGTAGTAGCCAACGTCGCGATTACACCAGCTGCGATTCGAGGTCTGACATTCCGCCGAACCGCTCTTCTCGAATTCGCCGCCAATCACGAAGTGCACCCGATCATCGAACAGGCCGTGACCGTACGCGGCGCCGACATGTCCGTCACCGGCATCACCGTAGCGGGTCTCATAGGCGTCGGCATTGAATTTGCCGCCTTCCAGTTGATGGTCGAGGATGACATTGATGACACCGCCGACCGCGCCGGAGCCGTAAGCGGCCGAGGCGCCGCCGGTCACCGTGTCGACGCGCTGGAGCAGCACCCCGGGAATCAGATTCAGGTCGAAGCTGTCGCCGGTATTGGTCGGCACGGCGCGACGGCCGTCGATCAGCGTCAGTGTGCGGGTACCAAAAAAGCCATTCAGACCGCGCAGATCAGCCACATACGCGCCGGTGAAAAAGCTCGAACCGCCGGTGGTTTGCGGCGTGAACATTGAAGTATTGGCCGGCGTCATCTCCAGAACCTGCCCGACATTGACGATGCCGAGGTTCTCGAGGGTCGCAGCGTCGATGACGGTGGTCGGGGTCGGAGTGGTGAAATCTGTGGTGCGCTTGATGCGAGTACCGGTGACGGTGACTTCCTGCAGCTGCTGAACGTCGTTGTCGGTAGAGGCCGTCGGCGCCTCTTGCGCTGCCGCATTTGCCGACCAAGTGACCGCAGCCATCAGACCGCAGAACAGGGCGGCGCAAGACGCGGCAACGGTGCGCCCGGCTGAAATCACAACCCCTCCGGATTTTCTGGTCGCAGCCTCCTATATACAACGCCGGGTCACTGCCATGCCCAAGATTTGTGGGTCCCGTTCAGCATCAAACAACGGCCCATGTTCGGCCAGCACGACCGCAGGCAGCAGGCGTCTTTAGAATGCCGCGTCGCACCAACCCCCGGGGCGTAACGGTCGGCCGCCGCAAGGCGGACTCAGACGTAAAGGTGATCGAGCATATCCAGCGGTACCGCCCCAGGCTGCAACATGGCGTCGTGAAACTTGCGGATATCGTATTTTGCGCCGAGCGTGCGCTGCGCCCGCTCGCGAATTGTCAGGAACTTCAGTTTTCCCAGCATGTAGCCGCAGGCCTGGCCGGGCCACACGCAATAGCGGTCTACCTCGGTGCGGGCGCTGGATTCCGGGTCGCCCAGGGTGTCGGCGTAATAGCGCACCGCACGCTCGCGACTCCACTTCATGCTGTGCAGCCCGGTATCAACGACTATGCGTACCGCGCGCAACATGGAATCGTGCAATTGCCCGATATGCCCCAGCGGATCCGAGTCGTACTCGCCCATTTCGACCGCCAGCTGCTCGGCATATAACGCCCAGCCCTCGGCATAACCGGAGAAAAATGCGACCTTGCGGATCAGGGGCAATCCGGCTTCCTGCTGTATCGATAACTGCAAATGATGACCGGGGATGCTTTCGTGGTAAGTGAGAGTCGGCAAAACCCACTTGGGCTGCTCGGCCGTGCTACGCAGGTTGATCCAGTAAATGCCTGGACGCTTGCCGTCCAGCGAAGCATTGTCGTAATAGCCCGCAGCGGCCCCCGCTTCTTTTTCTTTAGGCGCGCGCCGGATCTCGACTTTGGCCTTGGGCAAGGTGCCGAAATAAGTTGGTAATTTTCCCCAGACGCTCTGCACACGCCGATTGAGGTCCGCCAGCAGCGCCTGCTTACCGGCCTCGGTGTCGGGATACCGATAGGCGGGATCGTTGTACATCGCCCTTATGCGCGCGCCGACCGTGCCCTCGTTCATGCCCTGCTTGCGCAAGAGTTCATCGATTCGTACGGTGTGTTCTTTGACAAGTTCCTGTCCCTGCCGGTGAAGTTCTGCCGGGTCCTGAGTGGTGGTTGCCCAATTGACCAACGACGCGGTGTAGTAGTCGTGCCCTTTGGGTAGCTTCCATACGCCCGCATCGTGCGTGGCGATCTTCTGCATGTCGCGAACCAAGGTCATTTGGCGCTCAAGCGCCGGGTAAACCTTATCTCCGACCAACCCTGCAGCAAGCCGGCCATAGTCGCCCGAAATCCCTTGGGCGCGAGCGCGCACTGCCACCGACTCTGTCAGGGACGACTTCTCGGGCGTGGGAGCACGTAGGTTCTGCATCTGCACGAGGGTGGTCGCCAAGGCGAAATCCGGCGGCACGACGCCGAGGGCCATGTCATGCCGCGCGACCTCAATCTCCTGGTCCAGCGAGGTCGCGAATGCGCTCAGTCGCTCAAGGTATGCGTCGCAGTCCGCTTTGGTCGCGATCGTGTGCTCGGTACTCAGAAAAGAAGGAATAGAAGAATAGTTGCCATTGAACTGGCACACCACGTAAGGCTGGCCCGCTCCGCCGGTCCCGTAGACATACGCCCGATTGGCTTCATCATTGGTGCGCAAGCCGTACATCACGACGTCGTAACTGATGGCGTCGGCGGGACTGAGGGACTTGCGATCGAAAGCCATGAGGCGCGCCAGCTGGCTCGCGACGATCGCCTTCTGCTTCGCAACGCCGGCTTCGGAAGAATCATCAATCTCGCCCTTCTGACGGGCGCGCTCACCGGTATCCAGGCCCAGCGACGTGACCGCGGTGGGCGACAGGTCCAGGTTCTCCTTCATGAACCGGTCAAACAGGATATTCAGCGCCGCGGAGCTTTGGTTGCCCTGTGCCAGCGCGCGGGTGGTGAGACCAGAGGATACCGCGGTTGCGGCAAACGCCAGCATCAAGGTGCGACGATCGATCAGGTTTTCCACGGCTCATCTCCATGGTGAGGGCGGCTATTTCACGAGTGCCGCTGCGCGGCTAGCATAGTGCGCAGTGATTCGCGCGCGTCGTACTTGAAGAAATTTAATTTATCGAGAACTCTTGTGAAGTTCGAGCTGGCGGCTGCGCGCTGCGCTGGCCCGCTCAGACATCCGTTTTGTCGAAAACCTCCTCGACACTGAGACTGAAGCAGCTGGCGATGCGGAAAGCGAGCGGCAAGGAAGGATCGAATCTGCCGTTCTCGATGGCGTTGATCGAATTGCGCGAGACGCTCACCCGTTCCGCCAGTTCGGCCTGGCTCCAGCCCTGTTCGGCCCGCAGCACGCGGATGCGGTTTTTCATTTTGCCGATCCGCGCATGCGCCGCCCCCAGATGATGGAGGCGACGATAATGGCGAGCGCCTGCATCACCATGACCAGGGCCGCGCCAAAGGTGAGCCCCAGCCGCACCCCCAGGCGGGTGTTTGTCGGCCCAACGGGCGGTAATTTCATCACCAGGTCCACTACCCCGTTGATGACCGGAGGAACCGCCAACAGAAATAAGGTGGCAAACCCTCCCCAGACCCAGCCGTTGGAGTTGGCGAATCCGGCACCCGCCCGCTGAACCTCGTCCAGGCGCCGAGCCTCACTGCGCCCCATGAACAGGCTGTAGCCCAACACAAAGATGGTGAACGCTACATTGAGACCCGCGGTGATCGAGGGCTGCGGGCGAAACAGCTTGGTCGCAAAAATGAATACGGCGAGCGCGATGCCGACGGGCAAAAAGTACCCGAGCATGACGCGGCCGAACGTGCCGAGACGCGTATTGGTCATGAGAACCTCCTTTTTCTGCAATGTACACTTCCCATAAAGCACAGTTAGCTTGTCACATCTGGCCAGAAATGACAAGTATTGTTTGCACATTGGCTGGGCCGACAGGCCTGGACGTTCCATCAAGCTCTATCGCGGATATTTGAATCGACCCGGCTTTGCCGTATCAACGCCGCGCGCTCTCATGGCGCCACCTCGTCGCTACGGTCACCCGGAAGCAATCGTTGCGTGATCTGGGAAAAACTCCAGCTCGCATGCGGAGCGTTGCGCTCCAGAATCCAGATCAGATCGAACCGGTCATCGGGCCAGTGCACGGGACAGCCCGGCAGCTTGCCGGCGATTTCCATGACCAGCCGCGGAATGGCGCCATGGTGCCAGACGATCAGCGCCGGCGATGGCGCCGCGACCACTACCGCCGCGAGCGCCGCTTCTTGTTCTTCCGCATAGGCATGATTGATGGAGATGCCCAGGGCAGCCGCCAGCGGGCCAGCCGTGTGCATTGCCCGCAAGCTGGGACTGCCGCGGGTGGCATCCGAGGCGAAAATCGAGCGCGGCGTTTGAATCCCGCAGCCATCCGGCAGTCCGCCCGGCGGTGCGAACAGATGCACCAGGGCGCCCGCTCGTTGCCAGCCGCGTACCGTCAATTCGTGATGCGAAGGGCGACCGTCTTCGGTTATGCCTCGGTCATGACTGCCATGCTGATGTTTTTCCGCATGACGGATGATCATGATCTTCAACATGCCGATGACAGGGCTCCTGGGTCGCCGTCGGCAATGCTTGCACGACAAGCGGAAGTTGGACAACACTCTGCGGGCGAGACAGTACCAAAAATAAGGGGTCGCAATTGCGGGGTCTCTGGTCGCGCCTTGTTTGGCTGGCAACGGTACTGGTCCTCGCCATACCTGCCAGCGCCGCCCCCTTGCATCGCATCGTTGCCGTCGGCGATCTGCATGGCGATTTTTCCGCTTGGCGGGATATCGTGCGCGCCGCAAGCCTGGTCGATCACGATGGCCACTGGACCGGCGGCGATGCGATCCTGATCCAGGTCGGCGACGCCGTCGATCGCGGCCCGGATTCCCTCGAGATCATCGAGGATCTCATGCGGCTGCAGAAAGAAGCGGCCCGCGCCCACGGCAAGCTCATCGCCATGGTCGGCAATCACGAAGCCATGAACCTGACCGACGACCTGCGCTATGTCTCGGCCGCCGACTTTGCCGCCTATACCGACAGTCGCTCGGCCCTGCGCCGCGAGAGTGTCTTCAACTCCAACAAGACGGCTCTCGAACTGGCCTATCGGCATAAAGACCCGCAGATGAGCGCCGAGGCAATCAGAAAGGCCTGGTTCGAAGCCTATCCGCTGGGTCGCATCGAACACCAGATCGCCTGGAGCGATCACGGCAGGATCGGTCAATGGGTTGTGAAAAATCCCGTCGTGGTCCTGCTGGACGGCACGCTGTTCGTGCATGGCGGCATCAGTCCGGCTTATGCCGGTCTGACGGTGGCGCAGCTCAATGCCCGCGCCGCCGCCGCGCTGACGGCGCGAACCGCTGATCCGACAGCGCTCATCAATGACGAGCAGGGGCCGCTCTGGTACCGCGGACTGGCCCAGCCACTGGCGGCCAGCAACGGCGAGACGCGCGCGGCGGCGACGCCGGCCCAGATTCAGCCCGCCGGCGAAGCGGAGCTGGATGCCCTGCTATCGGCTTATGGCGCGCGGCGAATCGTGGTCGCGCACACGCCCATTCTGTCGGGAATTGCCTTCTTCGATGACGCAAAGCTGATCTGCATTGATACGGGAATATCGGCTGTCTACGGCGGTACGGTCTCCTATCTGGACATAGTCGATGGGACGCCTGTCCCGCATGCCGTCGCACGATCTGCGCAGCCTTCAAAACAGGGAGCACCGTGATGTGCTTGATACTGAGAATGGCACTCGCCGCCGCGGCATTTTCCATCCTGACCTGGGCAAACCCGGTCCGCGCCGCCGACGGGCCCAAACCGTTGTTTGCCGGCGACGATGTGCTGAGTCTGACCCTCACGGGACCGTTCGGCGCAATTTCGCGCAAGAGCGGCGCCAAGCCGGTCTCCGCCGTGCTGAAGGTCGGGGGCGCGGCGCCTGAAACCCTGCCCGTGACCTTGTCGGCGCGCGGCATCACGCGACGCCGCGAAGACATCTGTTCCTTTCCGCCCCTGCGCGTGCAGTTCACGCAAAAACCCGGACCGTCTTCGCTCTTCAAGGGACAGAAGCATCTCAAGCTGGTGACCCATTGCCAGCGCCCGGCGGACTACCAGCAATATCTGTTGCTGGAGTACGCCGCCTATCGGCTGTACCGCGCCCTGACCCCGGAAAGTTTCAACGTCCGCCTGGCCAAGATCGACTATGCCGGCACGGACGGCCACGTCCTCACCACTCGGCTCGGCTTTTTCATCGAGGACATCGATGACGTGGCGAAGCGCAACGGGCAGCAACGCCTCAAGGGTGTCCATAGGATATCCGCTTCCCAACTGGATGCGGCCGCGGCGGCGCGCTTCGCGGTGTTTGAATACCTGATCAGCAACCTCGATTGGGCCATGACGGCCGGTGCGGCCGGCGAGGATTGTTGCCACAACTCCCGGCTGTTGGGCTCCGAGGGTGTGAGCGGCGCATCAACGGGCCTGATCCCCGTGCCGTATGACTTTGACGAGACCGGCCTGGTCAACGTGCCCTATGCCGCGCCGCCGGACGGCATCCGTGTCGCCAATGTGCAAGTGCGGCGTTATCGCGGCTTCTGCGCGCATAACGAGGAGGCGAAGGCGTTCCTCGCCGAGATTTCCACGCGCCGCGACTCTCTGATGGCTATTCTCAACCAGACGCCGGAGATGACGGACCGGACGCGTCGGGACGCAGCCGGTTATCTCGGCGACTTTTTCCAGACGGCCGGATCAACCGCCAAGGTGGCCGACCTCATGAAAGTTTGCCTGCATTGATCGCGTGAAGGTGCCGGGGGGACCGCAGGTCGTGAAACATCTCATCGCTGACAACTCTGGTCCGGGGCAGGCCCTGTTTGACGGAACGCACGCTCCGGCTGCACCACTGGACTGGTCCGGCCTGACAGATGTGCAGTTCATCGCGAACTCGCTCTGCATCCTGCTGCTGGCCACCCTGCTGGGGGCCCTGATCGGCTACCACCCGGCGACGCGGCGCACCATAGGCGGGCTGCACGAGGCGGACATGCCGCATGTCTACGTGATGTATGCCGTGATCGGCGCGGTGATCGGCGTAGCCGTACGCGAGTTCGGCACCGTGGTCGGCGTGGTGGTATTCGGCATCGGCGGTCTCATCCGATTCCGCTCATCAACGGATTCGACGCGCGACACGGTGCGGCTGATCATCGTCACGCTGGTGGGACTGACGGCGGGCCTCGGTCTGCTGGGTTTTGCCGTGATCATCACGGTGTTCACCTTCGCGCTGATCTCCGTCTTTGACACCAGGCCGCCGCACCGCATCCGGGTGGAAGGCAGGGGGAAGGACCGCGCCGGCAGTTGTGCCGAAGTCTACCGCAGCATTCTCAAGGGCCACGGCTGCAGCATCATTGCCGAGCATCATTCGCTGGAAAAGGCGCGGGTTGAATTTGTCTTCCGTTTGCCCCGCCGCAGCACCCGCGCCCGTCTGGACGCGGAGTTGCACAGCATTGCCGAGGATTTGCGCGGCGAAGTGGATTGGGAAGTCGGCTAGCGCGAATGCAGGGCTACAGATCCCGTTTCATGTAGATGCGATACGAAACGCAGAGCAGCACGGCCACCCACGTGATGCCAGCCAGGAATAGGACGCCCGTCTGCCAATCCAGATGGCTGCGTGCGCTGGAGCCGTATGGCAGGTACTGGTCATAGACCAGCAGTGCGTTATGAACCTGAATTGGCAGGTAGCGGGCAACGGCTTGCAGATGAAGGCCGCGGAGCGAGGTGGCCGCGATCGCATCGAAAACCTGATAGATCAGCGCAGCTGCGAGCGCGGGCCCGGTGCTGCGAACACTCAATGCGATGAGTAGCGCGATGCTGCCGTTGCACGCCATCGCCAGCAGCGCACCGCAGGCCGCGAGGATGTAGGTTGAGGTCGGGTCAACACTATGCGGCTGTGAGGCGGAGGTTCCGATAAACGCCAGCGTGCCGCCGATGGCGAACACGACCAGATACAACGTCACGGCAACCGTCGGAATCAGCAGTGCCTTTCCGGCGAACCACTGAGGCTTGGAAAGGCCGTCGATGATGTTCTGGCGGCTGGTCTTCCAATCGAACTCGTTGCATACCATCAGAACAATCAGTACGACACCAAAAATGCTCGCAGTACCTGTAGCAGCACTGAGGATAGTCTGGAGTGCGTTAGGAAACCCGAAATAACCATGGCCATGCGAACGCTGCGCGGCGTAAAACGGCCCGCCAAATATCAGGACGGTCAGCAGGCAAAAACACAGGTAGGCAACCCAGACTACCAGGCGCTTTCGCATCTTGAACAGTTCCAGACGGTACGCCGTAAAGATCATGGGGCCGCCTGCGCATCTGCTGCACCGTCCGAGCCCGTGAGCCTGAGGAAGGTCTCCTCCAGCGTGGGACGCAGATTGGTGAGTTCTGCCAGATAGATTCCGAGGCCGGCGAGATATCGACACAGTGAGGCGGGGTCGGCATCGGCAAGCTCGGTATAGATCGCTCCGTGCTCGCGCCGCATCTGCTGCGCCGCGGGGTACTTGCTCACGGCCTCCCACAGCGTCAGCAGATTATCCGTGCGCAGACGGAACACGGGCGCACCCGCGGTGAGTTCGGACACCGCGGCGCTGCGCAGCAGACGTCCGCGCTTGAGGATTGCGACGTGCGTACAGATGCGTTCGACTTCTGCCAGCAGATGGGTCGACAGGACTATGGTTCTGCCCGAACGCGAGAGCTTTAGGATGAGTTCACGGATTTCCTGCATGCCCTCTGGATCAAGCCCGTTGGTCGGTTCGTCGAAGATCAGCAACTGCGGGTCCCCGAGCATCGCGGCGGCCAAGGCGAGACGTTGCTTCATCCCCAGCGAGTAACCCTTGGTGGTGCGATCGGCAGCCGCCGACAGGTCGACGGCCTTCAGCGCCGGATCCACGTGGCTGTCGTCGAGGCGTTTGATCGCCGCGACCAGCCGCAGGTTCTCGCGGCCCGTGAGATAGGGATAGAGATTGGGCTGCTCCAACGTCCCGCCCAGTCGTGTACGGGATTGGGCCAGCGCCTTGGGGCTATCGCTGCCAAACAGTGTCAGATGCCCCGCCGTCGGCGTCACAATTCCGAAAATCATGCCGATCGTGGTGGTCTTGCCGCTGCCGTTGGGTCCGAGGAAACCGAAGACCTGGCCCTCCAGGACATCGAAGGTCACGTCATCGACTGCCAGCAGCTTGCCGTAGCGCTTGGTCAGACCTGAGACGGACAGAATGCTCATGCAGTTCCCTCTATCGCGCTGCCGCAAAGCCGCACAAACAGCGGCATTGTCTGCGTCCAGCGGGTAATCTATCAGGCAAGAAGGTGCCACGACATCCGGTTACAGCCTTTGTGTCGATGGCACCCGCGAGAAGAGTCGACGGGGGAAAAGTGATGCCACGTATTGCGGCCTCTGCCTTTGCACTTGTCATTGCGGGTTTCGTAACGGGCCAGGCGGCACGGGCAGCCGACTGGCTGCCTATCGATTCCAAGGAACTGCAGATGACCAGCGAGCCGAACGCTCCCGGTGCGGCCGCCGTGTATCTCTATCGCCAGGTCGATCGAAGTGACGCGTATTACCTCGAAAAACGTTACGTCCGCATCAAGGTCCTCACCGAGGAGGGTCTGAAGTACGCAAACGTCGAGCTGTCTTTCGATGGCCAGAATGAATCGATCGGTGAAATTGAAGCGCGCACCGTCCAACCGGACGGGTCGAGCGCGCCGTTCGACGGCAAAATCTTCGACAAGCCAATTGTTGAAGCGCGTGGCGCGAAGCTGCTGGCCAAGACCTTCACTTTGCCCAATGTTCAGGTCGGCAGCATCATTGAATATCGCTATGTTCACAGGCTGCGCTTCGGATGGATCTACGACTCTCGCTGGATCGTGAGCTCAGACCTGTACACCGAACAGGCGAAGTTTTCCCTCGAAATTGCCCAAGCCGGTTCTCTGCGCTGGAGCTGGCCGCGAGGACTCCCGGACGGCTCAGTCGGGCCGAAGCTTCAGGGGACCACCGTGCGGCTTGAAGCACACAATATCCCCGCGTTCGTGGAAGAAGAAGACATGCCGCCGGCTGATGAGCTGCGCCAGCGGGTCGACTTCATCTACGATGCCGATACCGCGGCGCCTACCAACCCCGACGACTACTGGAAGAGCCGCGGCCGCCGCCTATACCAGAACGTGCAGAACTTCGCGGTTGTCAACCGCACAATAACGCAGGCGGTTGCGCAGCTCATCGCGCCGACGGATTCCACCGAGGAAAAGCTGCGCAAGATTTATGCGCGCGTTGCGCAGATCCATAATCTGAGTTACGAATCTGTCTCGCAAAGGGAGGCGAACCAGGAGAAGCCGGAGAGCATTCATGCGGCCGACGATGTGTGGCAGAAGGGCTACGGCGACAATCGGCAGATCACCCTGCTGTTTCTTGCGCTGGTGCGCGCCGTCGGCATCGACGCCGACCCGGTGCTGATCGCCACCCGCGACCGATACTTCTTCAATAAGGCCTTCATGAATTCGGGCCAGCTGAACGGCTATCTGGTCGCGACAAAGCTCGACGGCAAGGATGTGTATCTGGATCCCGGCATTCCCTTCACGCCATTCGGACTGCTGCCGTGGTGGGAGACGGCCGTCGCAGGCCTGCGCCTGTCCAAGGATGGCTCGGTTTGGATCAACACGCCGAATCCCGCTCATGCGGACTCGCGAATTGAACGCAAGGCCTCATTGAAGTTAGACAGCGGCACGCTCAGCGGCAAGTTGACTGTCACGTATACCGGACTGGCGGCCGCCCAGCGGCGCCTGGATCAGCGCGATCAGGATGCTACTGCCCGCAAACAGTACCTCGAGGATGAGGTGCAGCGTGCCATTTCGACGGGCATCAATGTGACCTTGACCAACCAACCTGACTGGAGCGGGTGGGAGACCCCGCTGGTAGCCCAATACGACCTGCAGGTTCCCGGCTGGGCCAGGTCAGCGGGCCGCCGCGCATTGGTGCCGGTGGGACTTTTCGGTAATGAGGAGAAGGGGACGTTTGCGCACAGTTCGCGCATTCAACCGCTGTACTTCGCCAATGCCTACCAACATGCCGACGACGTCACGATCGAACTACCCGCCGGATGGGTTGCCGAAAGCGTTCCGCAGGCGCGCAACGTGGATCTGAAGCGTATCGCTTATCGCACGACGCTGGAAAACAATCACCAGACACTGCACTTCACCCGCCAACTGGACTTTGACCTGTTGATCGTCGAACCAAAGGCCTACGACGCGCTGCGAAATTTCTACCAGGCAGTGCAGGCCGCAGACGAAGAGCGTGCGGTGTTGTCGCCCGACTCGGGCGCCCGCGTATTGCACTGACATGTCGCAGGGCCGCATCACAGCGATGCTCGTCGTACTGCTGCTGGCCGGCGCGACGCCGCGCGTTCAGGCAGTGGTCGTGCCACCCTGGGTCCAGGCTCAGCTCACTGCGCCGTTACCCGAGCACGAGGCGAAGACACCGGCGGTAGTCCTGTACAGCGATATCACGCTTACCGTCGATTCCAGCGGCAAGATGCTGCGTACCTTGCGTGAGGTCATCAAGATTCTGCGGCCGGAGGGAATCGGCTACGGCCTCATCCGCGCGGACTCCAGCTCCCAAACCAGCATCATCAGCATGCATGGCTGGAACATCAGCGCTGGCGGCCCACCGACCGACGTGAGCGACCGCGATGCCGTCGAATCGGCGGTTATCGGCGTGCCGCAGGGCAATCTGGTGGCTGATGTGCGCAGCAAGCTGCTGCGGATTCCCGGGGTCCTCTCCGGCAACATCGTTGCCGCCGAGATCACACAGGAACTACAGCCGTACCTGCTTGCCGAAGACTGGGTATTTCAAAGTGAGATACCCGTGCGCGAGAGCCACTTCAGCCTCGTGCTGCCCAGCGGCTGGAGCTACAAGGCGCACTGGATCAATCACGACGACGCGGCGCCCAGCATCAGCGGTAGCCGCTCGGTTTGGACGCTCACCGATCTCAAGCCGATACGGGAAGAACCGTACATGCCGCCTTGGCGGGCGATTTCCGGCAGACTCGCGCTCTCCCTTGTACCGCCGAGCGGACACGGTCAAGGCTTCGAGAGCTGGTCCGATATCGGCGCCTGGTATCTGAATCTTGCGCAGAGCAGACGCGCTTCTTCCCCCGAGATCAAACAACAGGTGGCAATACTCACCGCCGCGCAATCCACTCTTCTTGGCAAGATCCAGGCACTGGCCAACTTCGTCCAGACCGACGTGCGCTACGTAGCCATCGAGCTTGGCATCGGCGGGTGGCAACCCCACGCGGCGGCGGATGTCTTTTCGCACCGGTACGGGGACTGCAAGGATAAGGCCACGCTCTTGGCAACGATGCTCCAGGAGATCGGTGTCGACGCCTCTTATGTGATCGTCAACACGCGGCGCGGTGCGATCACGGCGTCGACGCCGCCAAACATGGGCTTCAATCATGTGATTCTCGCCATACAGCTGCCCGCCGGCGTGGAAAATCCCGGGCTGCTCGCGCTATCGATACATCCCAAGCTCGGCAGGATCCTGTTCTTCGATCCGACCGACAGCTACACCTCATTGGGCGGCCTGGCCGGACCTCTGCAGGGTGGATTCGGGCTGCTGATTGCTGCGGATGGCAGTGCGATCGTGCAACTGCCAACACTCCCGGTGACGGCGAGTTCACAACAGCGAACCGCACACCTGACGCTCGACGCGGCGGGAACCCTTCATGGCGATGTCAAGGAGGTGTCCACCGGCGACGTTGCCGCATTTGCGCGCCGCGCGGTGGATACCACGACGCAGGACCCCGATCACATCAAGACCATCGAGTCCGTCATGGCGCAATCTTTTGCGACCTTCACCGTAACCAACGCCTTGATCCACAACCAGGGCGCCCACGAAATGCCACTCGAGCGCAACTACACCATCGAAGTTCCGCGGTTCGCCGAAGCAAGCGGTGACCTCCTGACGTTGCGGCCGCGCGTCCTGGGATCCCAGACAACGGCATTCCTGGAAACCAAGGAGGCCCGTCAGAACGACATCGAGTTCGAAGGCCCGCGCGAAGATACGGATGTGTTTGAAATCACTCTGCCACAGGGCTTCATCGTAGACGACATGCCGCAACCGATAGACGTCGATTATCCGTATGCGGCGTATCACAGCAAAACCGAAGTTGCGGGCCGCACGCTCAAGTACACGCGCAGCTTGGAGATCAAGCAGATCAGCGTTTCGGTTCGCCAAGCCGAGGAGCTGAAGTTGTTCTTCAGAACCATCTTCAACGATGAGGGGGCGGTGGTAGTGCTGAAACGCACGACGGCCAACTAGGTCCGGATATCCATGCTGCACTGCAAATGCACCAGGATTTCGCCGCCCGGCACTTTTCGGTGCAAAAGGCCGGTGACAATTGCCAACAACGTGATCACGTCGTAAAACCTCACCATGCCATTTGACGTGAGCTGGCGTGAAGGCAGAGGCGTGAGAAATATTCAGACCCAGTTGCTGGGGTTAGGGGCCTTGTGCAGCCTGATCGGCGCTCCGGCACTGGCGCACCACTCCTTTGCCGCAGAGTTCGATCGGCTAAAGCCGGTTACTTTCCAAGGCACGATCACCAAGATCGAATGGCAAAACCCGCATACACGACTGTATCTGAGAGTGCGCAATCAGACCGGCATCGTGAGTCAGTGGGAACTGGAACTCGCGAGTCCCAACTCGCTGATGCGTGCAGGCTGGACGCGCCATTCGGTACAGATCGGTGACAAGATCACGGTAAAGGGGTTTCAGGCCAAGGATGGCAATCCGCTCGCCAATGCCGCGCAGATCTTCGCGGCAGATGGCCGCAAGATCCTCTCCGAGCAGAGTTCAGCGGATGCACCCGCCAGCAACTGATGAACTGGCGGCCATCGGCGCGGCTACTTCTTCGGGAAGGCTTTGAACTCACCCTCCACGGTAGTGATCGACGCGTAGTCAACGCCGCCGGAGGCATTGCTTACGAATTTGAAGGTGGCGCCGCCGCCGGTGAATTCACTCTTGGACGCCGCGCTCAAAGTGACCGTGGGTCCCATCCCGCCGAATGTGAGATGGCCTTTATCGACCGCGAACACCAGCTGGAACACCTGGTGGCTGGTCGGCACGGTGAAGTCATAGGTACCGGCATATCTGGCCAGGATTTTCCCGTCCACTGGAATGTTCTTTTCGTCGCTCGTTTTGCCGACCAGGTGCTTGTGGTCGCGCTCGTTTTCGTTGCAGACGTACTCGAGCGGTTCGGTGTCCGCGTAATATTCGAGTTTCACGGGCACGGTCCAGGGCTCGAGCAATGCACCCGGATCCGTCATCGTCCGGATCACTTCCATGTGACCGAAGTCCGAGCGATGAATGCGCTCCGTGACGTGCAGCTTCTCGGTATGCGGCAGCCCGTCCCCATCCATCCAGGTGCGGTCATTGAAGCCGCTGCTCTCTATGACCAGTGTGTCTCCTTCCCAATGGCCGACGGAGTAGCCCATCCAGTCCGGGTTTGGGTCGGTGGGCAGCGGCCGACCATCCAGGAACACTTCGCGATACTGGGTGTTGCTCCACAGCATCACGATCATCCTGGGAGTCTGCAGCAGCCGTCCGACGTCGTCATCGATCTGAACGCCGGTCGGCAGACACAGCACGCTAGGGGAATCGCGCTGAATGCTTTCCTTGCGCTGCTTCAGGAGCGCGGCGGCCCATGGCTGGGCCCTGACTGCATCCATGGCCTTGCCGGTCTCAGCGGTTCCGGCAGCATCCGTCCGCCAGAATCCCGAAAGATCGGGCTTACCGTCCGGCATGCGCGGCGTGGGGGCCGAAAGATTCGGCTTGCCATCCGATGACCGCGGAATCCCTGGCGTCGGATAATGCAGCCACTGCGCCTGCACCGGTGCGGTGCAGAAGAAAACGACCATCGCCATCATCCACAACACGGTCTTCTGGTGCGCAGAATACGTGGGAATGTGCCGCATGATTGGATGCTCCGCTTTACCGCGATCCTATCATGCACATGAGATTTCGTTCCTAGCGGCGCGGCTACGGCGCCTTTGCGTGAAACGCCAGAAACAGATTGCCCGGCGTCTGGCCACCAATGATTCCATAACCTGAATTCACGAACAGATAGCCGTTGGCGGCGATGATCGATGCGTTGTCTAACGCCCCGCCGCTTCCGGGTACGCCATTGGCGGTGGTGAGCGGCTGGGTGGTGTCGTACTGGAACAGCAGCTCGCCGTTATTCACATCAAACGCGCGCAGGAAGCCATCGGCGCTGCCCTCGACCACGGCACCGGCGATGACCGCGGGCGCACCGGTCATGCCGATGACGCTGGCGCAGGTGCGCACGCGGTTTCGGCGATCGCCCGAGCAATCCGCTTGCGGATAATACGACCAGAGCACCGCGCCCGAATCCACGGCGACAGCATGCAGGCCAGCCCTCTCGCCCGGGTCCTTGCCGTCTGCGCCGGGGAAAGTGTTCATGGGCACAAAGACGCGCGCCCCATCAAATGCGAGTCCCCAGTGGATGCCGCCGATCACGGAGCCTGCGCCGAAGCTGTGCTTCCAGAGCACCTTGCCTTGCGCGTCCGGATCCAGGGCGTAGAGCATTCCGGACTTCTGTCCGGCCAGCACGATATCGTGGCCATCGGCACGCTTCGCCAGCACGATCGATGCACCGAAGTCGTGATCGAGCAGCCGTCCCTCGCGCGGACAGTTCAGGCCATCGTGGCGGATCATGCACCCCGTCAGGAAGACATCATCGGCGGTTGACTGGAAGCGCCAGCGGATCGCGCCGGTCTTCAAGTCGATGGCCAGCACCGAGTCGATGGTCGGCGCTGCCGGTGCGGAAGTGGCCTCGCCGGTTCCCACGTAGAGCACGCCACGTTGTTCATCGATGGCGGGCGATGTCCATATCGGCGCCCCCGAAGGTCCCCACATCATCTGACCATCGCCACGGTCGCGGATGGGCCGGGCGTCCGCCATGGTGTGAGCCGTCCAGATCTGCGCGCCCGTCTTCGCGTCCAGCGCAATGACGGCACCGTGGGTCGTGCAGCACAGATGTTGCGGATCGGCGCCAACATTGATCTCGGAAGCCGACAGTGGCACGTAGACGCGCGCACCCAGCAGCACCGGTGTGCCGGTAGTGTTGGAGAGCGAGGTGAGATGCACCGCGTGCTTCCAGATCGGGGCGCCGGTGGTCGCGTCCACCATGTGAATCCGGGTACCGACATCGGCAAACACCGACACCTTGCGGTGCGACCCGGGCAGCGCGCCGTAGCCGACCCCGGTGCGCAACGGCACATCGCTCTTGTAGATCCATTTCAGACAGGGGCGCTCGGCGATGTCGATGGCGTACAGCTGCGAGGCATCCGCGACCGGCAGAAACAAGGTCGTGCCCACCACCGCCGCCTGGGCGCGCATGGTGGTGGCGCGCGGAAAGGCCAGCGCCCAGGCGAGCTGCATATGACGGAAGTCAGCGGTGGTGATGCCCGCCTCCTGCGCTGTCAGGTGCCGGTGGTTATGCAGATCGAATCCGAAATCCGCCACTGTCGCGGGCATGCTGAGATCGACCTTGCGCCGCTCGGGGGAGCAACGCAGCGAGGCCGTCCACGCATCACTGACTCGCGCCCGGCCGATCAGGAAATCGATGAGTTCGGAGCGCTGAGCTGGCGACAGGCTCTGGGCCTGAGCCTGCATCTTGCCGACCGTGAGCGCGAAGTAGATCTGCTGGTAGCGCATGCCCTTGAGCGTGACAAGCGTAGGTGCGCGCAGCGCTTCGGCGTGGTCGTGACACATGGCGCAGGCACGCTGGTAGACCGCTCCGCCGGCCTGCACCGTATCTTGCTGCGGCGCGGCGCCGACGTTACGCGCCAACAGCATGCAGGCGAGCAGCCCTGACCAGCGGCAGTCCAGTTTCATCGTCGTCCCCCTCTCCCATCCCGGTCGGTGCAGAATACGCTTAAGGGGGAACATGATCATGAGGCGAGCCACTTCCGGATCCTGGATCGCACGCTGCGCGGCGGGAGTGATGCTGGTAGCCGGCGCGCGCGTGCAGGCACAGGATGATGCTTATCTGCGCACCTGCGCTGCCTGTCATGGTCCGGAGCTGCGCGGCGGGGAGACCGGACCGGCACTGATCGGCAGCACGTTCCAGCAGCACTGGGCCTCGGTACCGCCGGTCGGACTCGAGGAGTTCACGCGCCGAACCATGCCGCCCACTGCTCCGGGTTCCTTGAGCAACGAGGACTACGCGGCGGCACTCGGTCGTGTTCGCCGCGCCAACGGCTGGCTGGTACCACCTGCCGCCCCGCCCGTCGCGGGCACCACCCGGATTGCCGCTACCGCGGAGTGGCTGAACAACCGCGGCGATCTGGGCAGCAGCAGCTATTCACCGCTGGATCAGATCAATCGCGACAACGTCGCGAAGCTGCGTGTCGCGTGGCGCTGGAAATCGGACAACTTCGGGCCCGTTCCGGAGTACTACTACCGCCCGACCCCGCTCATGGCCGACGGCATTCTGTATATCACTGCCGGCATCCGCCGCGACGTCGTCGCCATCGATGCGACAACCGGGGAGACGCTCTGGTTGTACCGCCTCGATGAAGGTGAGCGCGGCGCCGTCGCGCCGCGCCGTAATTCGGGCCGCGGCGTTGCCTACTGGCGCAGCACCCGGCACGGTGAAGGCAGCCGCATCTTCACCATCACCCCCGGATTTCAGCTGGTCGCGCTGGATGCGCTGTCCGGAGTGCCGGTGGCCTCGTTCGGCAAGGCGGGTATCGTCGATCTGAAGGAAGGTCTGCCGCGCGTCGCCGAGCTGCCGAAAACCCCGCCGGGTTCCAGTTCCCCACCCGTGATCGTGGGCGATGTGGTAGTGGCCGGGGTGTCCTTCTCCGCTGGCGGTGCCCCGCCTTCGAAAGTCGCCGTTCCAGGCTGGATCCGCGGCTACGATGCGCGCACCGGGGCGCTCTTGTGGGCGTTTCATACGGTTCCGCAGCCCGGTGAGTTCGGCTCGGAAACCTGGGACGACAACAGCGCCTCGTACACCGGCAATACCGCGGTGTGGGCGCCCTTCTCGGCGGACGCCGCGCGGGGTCTGGTGTACCTGCCGGTGGAAGCACCGACCGCGGACTTCTACGGCGGCCACCGCACCGGCAACAATCTTTTCTCGGACGCCCTCGTCTGCATCGATGCCAAGACGGGCAAGCGCATCTGGCATTACCAGATCGTGCACCACGATATCTGGGACTACGACCTGCCGGCCGCGCCCGTGCTGGTCGACATCAGCGTGCGCGGCAAGAAGATTCCGGCCGTGGTCCAGGTGACCAAAATGGGCCTGATCTTCGTCTTCGACCGCGTCACCGGAAAGCCGGTATGGCCGATCGAAGAGCGCCCCGTGCCGCAAACGGATGTGCCGGGCGAGAAAACCTCGGCCACGCAGCCCTACCCGACGCGACCTGCGCCCTACGAGCCGCAGGGCCTGCGGGTCGAGGATCTCCTCGACTTCACACCCGATCTGAAGCGCCAGGCCGAGGCCATCGTCAAAGACTATCGGTTCGGGCCGGCGTACATGCCGCCCTCCGTCGTTGTCGACGGCGGCAATCTCGGCACGCTGCTGCGGCCCTGTCTGTCGGGAGGTTCGAACTGGCAGGGCGCCGCGGTCGATCCGGAAACGGCCATCTTCTATGTCAGCTCCATCTCATCGGTATGCCCCATCGGATTGCACCCGGATCCGAAAATCTCCGACGAGCGCTACGTCGGGGTGTATGGCGAAGGATTCCCGCACGGATCATTGGGCGGACCCAACGGGCTGCCACTGATCAAGCCGCCTTGGGGACGGATCACGGCCATCGACCTGAACTCCGGCGACCATCGCTGGGTGGTGCCGAACAGTGCGACGCCAGAATGGGCGACGAACAACACGGCGCTGGCGGGCATGCAGCTGCCGCGCACCGGGTCATTCGATCAGGTGGGACTGCTGGTGACCAAGAGCCTGCTGTTCGCGGGCGAAGGCAGCGGCCTCTATCGTGCCGGCGGTGGCGGCAATAAGTTCTACGCGTACGACAAGGCGACGGGCGCCATCATCAGCCAGATGACACTGCCGGCCAATCAGTCCGGCGTACCGATGACCTATGCCGTGTACGGCCGGCAGTACATCGTGGTGGCGATCGGCGCGAAAGACCACCCCGGCGAGCTCATTGCACTGACGTTGCCCTGAAGGCGCCGTCGGTCGCGGCTCAATGACCCATGGCGTTGGCGGCCGTGCCCGTAGAGGTCGCCCCGACGCCATGTCGCTGCACCTCATCCACGAAGTTCTGGCTGTTGTCCTGGCTCGCCGTCAACTGTGCTTCGGTCAGGCAGACCCGGGTCCGCTTGACACGCGAATCCGTGTCCAGATCGTTGCGGCAATAACGCACGGTGCCGTCGCTGAGCGTGACTTTTTCATAGCCGAAGGGCGCGTGGAAAGTGGCGGGTGACGCCGCGGCCGACGGATTCGCCGGGACGGTATGCGCCACCACCGGCATCGGTGCCGGTGGTGGCGTTGCACAGGCAGCCAGCGCCGCAGCACCCGCGAGAATCAGGAAACTGTTGATGTGTCCCACGCCAACCCCCTCATTGCATTATTCTGTTACGGCGATCTTAGCGTACACCCCACTGCTAAGATGAGACATGCCCAATCCGCCGAATTTCTTTGCGGGTCCATTCATTGACCGACGCTCCGAAGTGCGGGAGGACGCGGCTGCGTTACGCGCCATCCGCGCCGATCCCGCCTCACGCTATGTGCTGTCGGTGGGCGGCCAACAGCTGTTGCATACCGCCGAAAGCGAGGGCGCTGCCCGGATCGCGTTTCTATCCGCAGATTCCCCCATTGTCCGCAGCGCCGATGAACGTGATCTGGTGCTGCTGGGTCGGTTCCAGGATACCTGGTGCCTGCTGGTCGATCTGCCCGCGGACTGCGCCGTCACACTTCCGGAAGCCACCGCCCTGGCGGAGCTGCGGCCCCTGGCAGCGATCCTTCCGGCAGCCGAATCGGCGTTGCTGGCCTATGCTCGGGGTCTGTCGCTGTGGCGCTCACGTCAGCGGTTCTGCGGGGTGTGCGGGCAACCCACGCGGCCGACGCGGGCGGGCCACGTCCTCACGTGTACCAATCCTCACACGCCGCACGAGTTCTTCCCGCGCATCGACCCTGCCATCATTGTGCTGGTTCGCGCCGGTGACCGGGCGTTGCTCGGCCGGCAGGCGAGCTGGCCCGCGGGGCGTTACTCGACCATTGCCGGTTTTGTCGAACCCGGCGAAAGCCTCGAGGATGCGGTCGCACGCGAGGTGCTCGAAGAGACCGGCGTTGAGGTAAACGAGGTCCACTATCAATCCTCACAGCCATGGCCGTTCCCCGCATCTTTGATGCTGGGCTTCCAGGCGACCGCCGGCACGCAGCAGGAAATCCGCCGCGGCACTGAACTGGAAGACGTGCAGTGGTTCTCCCGCGCGCAGCTCCTGTCCGGGAGAGTGTTGCTGCCGCCGCCGCAGGCCATCGCACGACGTTTGATCGGCGCCTGGCTGGACGCGGGCTAAGCCGATGTGTCTTCTGGTGCTGGCCTGGCGGGTTCACCCGCGCTACCGCCTGGTCGTCGCCGCCAACCGCGATGAGTATCACGCGCGGCCCACTGCGCCCATGGACGTCTGGCCGGATGCACCCGATATTCTCGGCGGCCGCGATTTGACGGCCGGGGGTACCTGGCTTGCGGTGGATCGGCAACGCCGCTTTGGCGTCATCACCAACTTCCGCGATGTGCAGGCCAAGCGCCCCAATGCACCCAGTCGTGGTGGGCTGATCCCCGCGTGGCTGCGGCAGACCACGACGCCCGCGGCATTTCTCGGGCAACTCGAACCCGACGCGCAGCGGTTCGCCGGCTTCAATCTGCTGCTCAATGATGCGCAGAGTCTGGGCTACGCCTCCAATCGTGCGCCGACCTTTTCGCGGTTGCTGCCGCCCGGGGTGTACGGCCTGAGCAATCTGCTGCTCGACACCCCCTGGCCGAAATTGACTCGGGTGCGCGAGAAGTTTGAACAGTGGCTGGCGATTGAGGGTGCGCCGCCCGAAGCCGCGCCGTCACAGGCCGATGAGCACCTGTTCGGCCTGCTCGCCGATCGCACCCGCAGCCTCCCCGAGGCGCGCGCGGGGGCGCGAGCGCTGCCGCCTGACTGGGTCGAAGTGCTGTCCTCGCCGTTCGTGGTGCATCCCTTGTTCGGCACCCGCTGTTCGAGCCTGGTGATGATCGGCTACGACGACTCCTTGCACATGCAGGAACGTCGCTTTGATGCGCAGGGTGCGATAACCGGCCAGAGCAGCTTTACGCTCCCCCCGGGTGAATGGGCGGCTTGACCTTCGTGCATTTATATGCATAATACGCGCAAGTTTATGCATAAGGCCCGTCTGTGCTTTCCGATACCCAGCAATACGACCGCCGCAACGCCATCGTCCAGCTCCTGCGCAACGGCCTGGTGCGCAAGCAGGGCGATCTGGTGCATATGCTGCAGCGCGATGGCTATGCGGTGACCCAGTCCTCCATCAGCCGGGATCTGCGTGACCTCGGGGTGCTGAAGGCGGGCGGCCGGTATGTCATGCCGCCCGATGAGGTCATGCGCGCCAATGGCGACTTCGGTGCGCTGGCGCAGTTCGTGCTCCAGATCCTCCCCGCGGGAACCTGTCTCACCGTGGTCAAAACCACTATTGGTTCAGCGGCCAGTGTTGCCGTCGCCATCGACAAGGCCGAATGGCCGGAAGTCGTCGGCACCATCTCCGGCGACGACACCATCTTCGTCGCCACCAACGGTGAGCCTGCCCAGGCGCAGCTCATCGCGCGCCTTCGATCGAACTTCAGAGTCTGAATACCATGTCGAATACTGATTCCAAGGGCGCCGAGCCCATCGTCCTCGCCTATTCGGGTGGCCTCGACACCTCCTTTCTGGTGCCCTGGGTGGCCGAGAACTATCACCGGCCCGTCATCACGGTCACCGTCGATACCGGCGGCATCGATGCGGCGACCGCCAGCACGCTGAGTTCACGCGCGCGCGCGCTGGGCTCGATCGAGCATCACACCATTGATGCGCGCGCCGATTATTTCGAGCAGGTGTTGCGCTTCCTCATCATGGGCAATGTGCGTCGCGGTCAGCTGTATCCGCTGAGCGTGGGCGCCGAGCGCGTCATGCAGGCGCAGACCATCGCCCTGATGGCACGCAAACTCGGCACCAACACCATCGCCCACGGCTGCACCGCCGCGGGCAACGACCAGGTGCGCTTTGAAGTCGCCCTGCGCACGCTGGCGCCCGATCTCACCGTGCTTGCGCCGGTGCGCGACCGGGCGTTCCAGCGCAAGGAGGAACTCGCGTATCTCGAAGAGCGCAAACTCCCGGTGCCCCCCTGGGGCGCGGCCTACTCCGTGAATCGCGGCCTCTGGGGCGTCACCATCGGTGGCAAGGAAACGCTCAACTCCCACGGCAGCATTCCCGATGACGCCTGGGTGCTGTCGAAGGATGCCTTCAGCAAGCCGCAGGCGCCTGAACGGCACACGATTGGTTTTACGCAGGGACGCCCGAGTGCGCTGGACGGCCGCGCGCTGGACCCCGTGACGCTGATCGAGGAGCTGGAGATCATCGGTGCGAAATTCGGCATCGGTCGCGGCATCCATCTCGGCGACACCATCATCGGCACCAAGGGCCGGGTGGCGTTCGAAGCGCCGGCGGCGGAGACGTTGCTGACCGCGCATCGGGAACTGGAGAAGCTGGTGCTCACCCCGCGCCAGCAGCGCATCAAGGAGCTGGTCGCCAATCCCTACGGCGATCTGGTGCACGAAGGCCAGCTGCTCGATCCGGTATGCCGTGACATCGAGGCCCTGCTGGTGTCCTCGCAGGAGCGGGTGACCGGCGATGTGCATGTGTTGATGCGGCCGGGGAGCCTGTTCATCGAAGGCGTGGATTCACCGTACTCCCTGATGGCCGCTTCGCGCGGTGTCTACGGCGAGGCGGCCGGTGAGTGGACCGCCACCGATGCCCTCGGGTTTTCAAAAATCGTGTCGTTGCCCGGCGTGTTTCACCGCCGCGCGGGCCAGGGCGTCTAAGCCCGCTTACCTCAAGGAGAGCGCCCCAGTGAGAAGTGTCGTCGTCGACAAGATCGCCTCGATCACCCAGGCCTGCGGATTGGCGCGCGAAGTGCGCATCTCGGCCGACATTCCAGCCGAGGAAGGCGTGGTCGTGGTCGTTGAGGTATTGACCAACAAGTCCAACTACAACACGCTCGAACTCACCAGCGGCCGCATGGCCAAGGTGGGCAAGGGCGATGTCGTCATCGGTGCGCTGGGTCACCGCAAGGCGCTGTTCGGCTATTCGGGTCATGTGCCGGAGAGCGTGAAGCCGGGCGACATCATCCAGATGTTGAACATCGGCGGCGTGCTCGGCATCTGCGACTCGGCGAACCCCGACAAGGGCCGGCCCTTTGACTGCCGGGTGCTGGGTGGCGTGCTGACTTTCCCATACCTCGGCGAGCGCATCGGCGTACCGGCGCGCGTCGGCCATCGCAAACTGGACCCACAGAGCAAACTCGACACCGCCGGCGTGCCGGTGATCGCGCTGGCGGGCACCTGCATGGAGGCCGGCAAGACCGCGGCCGCCTGCGCCATCATCAGCCGCATGCGCCACCGCGGCCTGACGATTGATGCGTTCAAGGCCACGGGCGTGTCCCTGCGCCGCGACATTCTCGCGATGGAGGATGCCGGTGCGCGCAATTCGCTCATCTTCACGGATTTGGGCATCGTCACGACCACCCGGGCCAATGGCCCGGCGCTCACGCGCACCATGCTCACGGAACTTGCCGCCAACAAGCCGGATGTGATCGTGTTTGAACTGGGCGATGGGCTGCTCGGCGCCTACGGCGTGGATTCCATCCTGGAATGCGCCGACATCCGCAGCGCCCTCACCGGCGTCGTCCTGTCCGCCAATGATCCGGTAGCGGCGTGGGGTGGTGTCACGCTATTGCGCGAGCGCTTCGGGATTGACCCGTGCGTGGTCACCGGCCCCTCCACCGACAACGCGGTGGGCGTACAGATCATCGAAGAGCAGATGAAGGTCGCGGCCTTCAACGCGCTGGGCAACGGTGCGGCGCTCGGCGACCATCTGATCAGGCATCTGGGACTTGCGACCCGTGCATCGGATGCCGCCAATGACGGCGCGGCGGCCGTGGCCGCCACAGGCACTGCGTGAACACGGACAGCATTCCGGCCATCGTGCTCGGCGGCAGCGGCTACGTGGCCGGCGAGCTGCTGCGGCTGCTGCTCGCGCACCCGCGATTCAAGCTCGCGGGCATCCTGTCGGACAGCCAGCCCGGTGAGCCTGTGGCCAAGGCCTTCGGACATCTCGCCAGCGTGTTGCCTGACGAGCGCTTCTTATCCCTCGCGCAGATTGAGAATCTGATGCGGGAGCTGCCCCGTGTGGCGCTGTTCTGCGCCGCACCGCATGGCACGGCGGCCGCGCTGATCGATTCGCTGCTGAACATTGCCGCCGCTGCCGGCCACTCGCCGCGGGTCGTCGACATCTCGGCCGACTTTCGCTACGCGACCGCCGCGGCCTATGAGCAGGTGTACCAACATGCGCACGGCGCCCCGCAGCGGCTGCGCGAATTCAGCTGTGCGCTGCCCGAGCACTTGAGCACCGCGACGACGCGGCACATCGCGCACCCGGGCTGCTTTGCGAGTGCCATCCTGCTGGCGAGCGTGCCGTTGCTGAAGTTGGGCCTGGTGTCACCGACGCTGTTCGTCAGCGGGGTCACCGGCAGTACCGGCTCGGGCCGCAAACCGGTCGAAGGCACGCACCATCCGCTGCGGCACAGCGATCTGTACGCCTACAACGCGTTGGCGCATCGCCATGCGCCGGAAATAGTTGCCTGCGCGCGCGCGGCCTCCGGTGTGGAAGCGGATTTTGCCTTCGTGCCGCACTCCGGACCCTTTGCGCGCGGCATCCATGTCACGGTGCAAGGCGCGCTGACATCGGTGCGCGACACGGCGCAGGTGCTGGGTCTGCTGCGGGAGTACTACGCCGCAGCGCCCTTCGTGCGCGTGACCGACGCTGCACCGCGCTTGAAGCATGTGGTCACGAGCAATTACGCGCACCTGTCCGCCGCCGCGAATGGCCGCACTGTCGCCGTGATGTGCGTGCTCGACAATCTCACCAAGGGCGCCGCCGGCGGCGCCGTACAGTGGATGAACCGGTTGTTTGACCTGCCCGAGACCAGCGGCCTGCTGGCGCCGGCTCCGGGTTGGACCTGAAGAGAGATCATGAACGCCAACCCCGTCGTCGCCTTAGCCGCCCCGTCATCCCTGCCGGATCATCTGGCCCGGGTCTTCGCCCAGTATCCGCTGCCGGTGGTTTCCGCCGAGGGGGTATGGCTGAATACCCGCGACGGGCGTCGCGTGCTGGATCTGTATGGCGGCCATGCGGTGGCGGCGCTCGGCTATGGTCATCCGGGCTGGACTCGTGCGCTCACCGAGCAGGCCCGTTCCTGCCAGTTCCAGAGCAACGCGGTGCCCATGGACGTGCGCCTGCGCGCGGCCGAGCGCCTGGTGCGCTTTGCCGGGCTGGGCCTGAATACCGTGTTCTTCATCAACAGCGGCGCCGAGGCGAACGAGAACGCCCTGAAGATGGCGTTCCGCGTGACCGGGCGGACACAGGTGGTGGCGCTCGAGCACGGCTTCCACGGCCGCACGGCCGCGGCGGGTGCGATCACCTGGGGGGCGGCGCAGACCTGGTACGGATTTCCGCGCACCCCTTTCGATGTAAAATTCATGCCGCGCGATGAGATCGGCGCGATCGCCGGCGCGATCAGCGAGCAGACCGCAGCCGTGGTCGTCGAGCCGGTGCAGGGCGTGGGTGGCGCGTTTGATCTCGGCGCGCCGTTTCTGCGGGCCTTGCGCCAGCGTTGCGACGCCACCGGTACGGTGCTGATCTTCGATGAAGTGCAATGCGGCGTCGGCCGCACCGGCCATCCCTTTGCGGCAAACCTCTACGGCGTGACACCCGATATGATCACCACCGCCAAGGCGCTGGGTAACGGCTTCCCCTGTGCAGCCCTGATGATGTCGGACAAGGTTGCCGCCGCGGTGCGGATGGATGCGCTCGGCACCACCTTCGGCGCGGGGCCGCTGGCCTGCGCCGCGATCGAAGCGGTCATCGAGGCCATCGAGTCCGAAAATCTGCTTGAACAGGTGCGACGCGTCAGCGCTTATGTGCGCAACACCTGCATCGTCGGCCCGGTGATCGGCCATCAGGGCGCCGGCCACCTCACCGGCCTGCGCACCAGCCGTCCCGCGAAGGACATTCAGCGAGAGCTCCTGGCGCACAACATCCTTGCCGGCACCAGTGGCGATCCCAATGTGCTGCGACTGCTGTCGGCGTACATACTGCGGGACGAGCATGTCGATCTGCTGCGCGCCGCTTTGCTGAGTCTGCCCCAATGAAGCGCTTCTTGGATCTCGCGGACTTCCGGCGTGAGGAAATTATCGAGCTGCTGAGCCTCGCGCAGCGCCTGGCAGACAAGCCTGAACCCCAGGCGCTGGCCGGCAAGATCCTCGGCCTGCTGTTCTTCAACTCCTCGTTGCGCACGCTCGCCTCGATGCAGGCCGGCATGTCGCGGCTTGGCGGCAGCTCCTTTGTCATCACCCCGGGACAGGGCACTTACCAGATGGAAACGCGCCTCGGTGTCGTCATGAACGGCGCCGCGGCCGAACATGTCCGCGAAGGCCTGCCGGTGCTCGCCTCCTATTGCGATGTGCTGGGCATCCGCGCTTTCGCCGATGGCAAGGATCTGCAAGCGGACCTCGCCGAATCGACTTTCAATGCCATGGCACAGCTGGTGGATAAACCGCTGATCAATCTCGAATCCGCCATGAGCCATCCCTGTCAGGCCCTCGCCGACTGGAAGACCCTGGATGATGTGAAGGTGCCCCGCAAAGGTCGCTTCGTGCTGAGCTGGGCCTGGCATCCGCGCGCGCTGCCGCTCGCCGTGCCGGCAACCGCCCTGCACATGGCGGCGATGCGCGGCATGGATGTGACGGTGCTGCGCCCCGAGGGCTTCGCCTTACCCGAACCGGTCATGGAAAAGGCGCGCCGCGCCGCGAGTTCCGCGGGCGGGTCGGTACGCGAGACCTCCGACCGCCGCGAAGCGCTGGAGGGCGCGCACGTGATTTATGCCAAGGAATGGGGTGCCACCCGTTGCTACGGCGATACCGAAGGTGACGCCAGGCTACGCGCCGCGCTCACCGACTGGTGCGTGCGCGACAACTGGTTCGACACCACCGACCCGGCGTGCCGTCTGATGCACTGCCTGCCCGTCCGTCGCAATACCGCCGTGGCCGATGAGGTGCTGGATGGACCGCGCAGCATCGTGCAGCACGAGGCCCACAACCGCCTGGTCGTACAGATCGCGGTGCTCTACAGAATGCTCAAAGGAGACCGCCAGTGATCTTGCACAGGACCGACCAGGCCGCCGCCATCCGCGCGCTGCGCAGCGCCGCGCCCTATATCCGCATGTACAAGGGCAAGACCTTTGTGATCAAGGCGGGCGGCGGCGTCTTTGGCAATCCCGCGCTGACCCATTCGCTCATCGAACAGATCAGCATCCTGCACTACATGGGTGTGCGGGTGGTGATGGTGCATGGTGGCGGCCCGCAGGTCACTGAGGTTGCGGACGCCATGGGCGTGAAGAGCCAGATGGTGCAGGGCCGACGCGTCACCGATGAGAAGTCCATAGAGGTCACCTCGATGGTGCTCAATGGCCTCATCAACACGCGCATCCTGGCCATCTGCCGTGAACTGGATGTGCAGGCGGTCGGCATCAGCGGAGTCGATGCGGGCCTGGTCCAGGCGCATAAGCGCCAACCGGTGCAGCTGGAAGGCAGCACTGAAATGGTGGACTACGGGCTGGTGGGCGACATCGACCGCATCGATACCACCGCCATCAAGAACCTCCTCGACAACGGCTACCTGCCGGTGATCAGTCCGCTGTCGGCGGACGAATCCGGCACTCTGCTCAATATCAATGCCGACACCGTCGCCGCCGCCATCGGCGCAGCGCTGTCGGCCGAAAAGCTGATTCTCTGCACCGGGGCGCCGGGCATACTCGAGCGCCTGGATGATCCCGGCTCGCTGATCTCCTACACCGATCTGGAAGGTCTGCAGCACCTGCGCGAATCCGGAAGCTTGAGCGATGGCATGCTGCCCAAGGCGCGCGCCATTGAGAACGCGCTCAAGGGCGGGGTGCGCCGCGTGCACGTGGTCTCCTACTCTTCCCCGGAAGGCATCCTCGGCGAGGTCTTCACCAACGAAGGCACCGGGACCTTGATCGTCGATGACATCGACGCATTGCCGGCCCACGAACAGCACCTGACATGAGGCGCCTCTGGGACAAGGGTGCACCGCTCGATGCGCGCGTCCTCGCCTACACGGCCGGGGACGATTACCTGCTGGATGAGCGTCTAGTCGGCTACGACGTGCAGGCCTCGCTGGCCCATGCCCGGATGCTGCACGACCAGGGGCTGTTGTCGGCCGAGGACCTGACGGCGATCACGGCTGGCCTGAATGATCTGGCGCGGTCGCACGCCGCGGGCGAATGGCATATCGAGCTTGCGGATGAAGATGGTCAGACGGCGCTGGAAACGCGCCTGACGCAGCAGATCGGCGCGGCGGGCGCGCGCATTCACCTGGGGCGCTCGCGCAACGACCAGGTGCTGACCGCTTTGCGACTGTATCTGCGCGATGCCACGCGTGAGCTCGCCGCCGCGACGCGCCGCGTCGCCGCGGCGCTGGATGAGCTGGGTGCGCGCGAACCGGCGACGGTGCTGCCCGGCTATACCCATATGCAGCAGGCGATGCCGAGCTCCGTCATGCTCTGGGCCGGTGGCTTCGCAGCCGAGCTGCGCGATGACGCGGACAACCTGGAAGGCGTGCTGCGGCGTCTGGGCCGCAATCCGCTCGGCTCGGCTGCCGGCTATGGCGCACCGGGGCTGCCGCTGGATCGTGACGCCACCACCCGGGCGCTGGGATTTGATTCCACGCAGACGCCGGTGACCGCGGTGCAACTGTCGCGCGGCAAAGCCGAGGCGCATCTGCTGTTTGAGATCACGTTGCTGATGCAGGATCTCGGTCGCTTCGCCGCCGACGTGCTGCTGTTCTACACCCAGGAATTCGGTTTTCTGGCGCTGCCCGACGCGTTCACAACGGGCTCCTCGATCATGCCGCAGAAGCGCAATCCTGATGTGTTCGAGCTGCTGCGCGGCCGCACCGCCACTGCGCAGGCCGCCCTCAATGAGGCCCTCGGGATCTTTGCCAAGCTTCCATCCGGTTACCAGCGCGATCTGCAGCTACTGAAGGCGCCGCTGTTTCGGGGCATTGACCTGGCGTCCCAGACGCTGGAGCTGCTGCCCCACGCCATCGCCGCGATGGCCTTCAAACCCCAGTCCATCAAGCTCGATCCTGCCATCCATGCGGCCGAGCAGGCCTATGCCATGGTGATGAGGGAAGGCATTCCGTTCCGCGAAGCCTATCGGCGCATCGCGGCCAAACTCAAAGGATAAGGGGGCAGCCATGTCGGCAACTTTCGCACGATGCGCCCGCCGGGCATGGCCACTGCTCGGACTCGCCGCCGGCACGCTGCTGGGGGTGGCCGGCTGCGGCCAGCGCGGCCCGCTGTACATGCCGGATCGCAACGCGCGGGTGGTGACGCGCCCGGCCGCGAACGCCTCAGCGCCCGCCGCCGCCGACTCTTCGGCGCCGTCATCCGCGCCGCGCTAGCGCTACGCAGTCGCCGTGATGTTCCTGGATGCGATCGTCGAGCCGATGATGCAGCGTGGCGGTGGTTGCACCGCGGCTCTTGCGATCCGTTCACGCAAGTTCTGCTGCAACTCATCCAGCAGCTCGTAGCGGCGCCGATACATGCCGCGCTTGTGGGCGGGGATCTGCTCACTGGCGCGCTTGTGCAGGCCGGCAGGCATGGAGAAAAAAGCGCTCTCGGAATTCCACACCGCGCCGTGCTCACGCCAGATCTCATCGTAGGTCGCAAGCTTCGCCGCCCGCGAGAATAAATGCGCGCTGCGATGTCCCGCATCGCAGATGCCCAGTACTTCGCGACAATGCAGTTCCCCGGCCATGATTCGCACGACATGTATCAGAAAATCGCGCGGCCGCATGCCGTGCATTACCTTGGTGAGGGTCCGGTATATGGCCAGTCGATCACGCCCATCGCCCTGCAGGTTGCCGACGATGAGCTGTAGGTGATCCGGTGTGCCCGACAGGTGCAGCATGGCCGTATAAATACGGTCCGTGCCGTAAAAGAGGCTGAGGCCGAACTGTCCTTCGCGGCGCATCCACGGCGGCCGGTCCATGACGATACGCAAAGTATTGTCCGGGACGTCGTATTGCATTACCTCGTAGTATTCATCGTTACGCAAATCCAGAAATGGAATGCGGTCTTGAATCAGTCGGTAGTGATTGGCGATCTCGGTCAACCTGCGGCGTAAACCCCACCGGTTACTGACGTAGGGGCGGAAGATAAATTCGCGGATCGCCGGAGCTTCGCGCTGCTCGCGCTTCAGCAGGGGATTGTCGGTCGCACGCAGATAGCGAACGATCTCGCGTATTGCGATGAGTGCGGGCCAACCCCTGGATTTAAACATAATGCAACAAAGTTGACGCTCAAGGTCTCGGAGATCTTACAGCGTGAAAGGAATTGTTGCTTGGGTCCGCCGCGATTGCGGCTTGGCCGACGACTAGGCATGAAACAGATCGCGCAACGGTTTGATGCCGGCGCTGTCGGGGAAAACCGCATCGAGCATCCCCGGGGAGACACCGAGGTGATCGACCAGGGTGCCCTTGAGCAGCGCGCGCATATCCAGCGTCGGTGCCAGATCGCGCTGCTGATAGAGATTGGTTGTCGACAATCCCGGCCAGTCACTGATCACCCGCCCGCCATGCACCGCGCCGCCGAGCAGGAACGCCGCAGTTCCCGTGCCATGGTCACTACCGCCGGTGCCGTTGACGGCTGCCGTGCGTCCGAACTCCGTCACCGCGAGCACTGCGGTGTTGCGCCACGTGGGACCCAGTTGAGTTTTCAATGAGCGCAACGCAGCATCGAGCGCACCGAAGCGGGTCCCGAGCTGGCCGCGGGCACCGCCCTCATTGGCATGCGTATCCCAGCCCGTCGTATCGAACACCGCCACGCGTGGGCCGGCGTCATTGGCCAGGAATCCCGCCGCCGCGCGGATCACTTCATCGTAGCGGTTGGCGGCCGCACCACCCCCCATCATGCCCTGCGACTCACCCTGCGCTAAGGCATTGGCCGTCTGCGCATCCCCCAGACGCTGGCCCAGCATCGGATCGTGCGAATACAGGTCCGCGATGTGCTGCAGGGTGTCCTCATCCAGCTCCGCAAGCTTGGTGGGAGCCCAGGAGGCCACCTGCGCCGGGCCGCGCATGATCAGCGGCACATTTGAACCCAGAGCCACGCCGCTTTCGCGGCCGTGTCCCATGCCGGTCGATGCTGCCAGCGCGCGATTCAGCCACCCGGTCTGCGAGGCATGGGGCACCATGACACCGCTTTCCAGAACATCCTGGCCGTCAAAGTGCGAGCGATCACGGTACCCGGTAGCGAGCGCGTGGAACACCGCAAGCTCACCCGCGGCAAACGACTCGTGCAGGAACGCCAGTTGCGGATGCAGGCCGAAGAGGTCGTCGAGGCGCAACGCGCCATCGGTCGCACCGGGCGCCGCGATCGCAAGCCCGCCGCGCAGGCGCGCATAGGCCGGATCGCCGTACGGCGGTACTGCCGCGAGGCCGTCCACGGCGCCGCGCATGATCACGACGACCAGGCGCGAGTCGCCACCCGACCCGGCGAAAGACAGGCGCGTCGTCAGCAGCGCACCGCCCGCGGCCAGTGCCGCACCCTGCAAGAACCCACGTCGCTTCAGCCGTAATGTGTCCATGGTCACCTGCGCATGAATTCGGGTGCCGCCAGCAGCAGCGTCAGGGCCTGGGCGGCGCTGGCGGCACGGCCGAGCGCCACTCGCGTGTTGTCATTGAGGGTAGTGCCCAATATCTGCGGTGCCAGCTGCACGGCACTGACGCTCGCCCCCAAGCGCTGGCCGAGCTGGTCCGCCCAACGCAATCGTTGCATCAGCGCCGAACCGCCATCCCAATCCGCGCTGCGGTCCGGCCAGCCCGCGGGCGAATTCGGCGACCAGACCCGCTGCCCGAGGTTTGCAAATATCGGTGGCACCTGGCGCGGATCGTCGATGGGCAGCGCGAGCGCGCGCCAGGTGGAGATGACATAGTCATTCGGCGTCTTGAATTTGCTCAGCGGCTGCGACCAGCCGGCTTCTTCCGCCAGCAGCGCCCGGTACACCGCGGGCAGGTCCCCGTCGGTCTGGGTGAACACGCGGGCCAGCCGGGTGACGGCATCCGGCGGCGGATCATCCGCAATGAAGTGCCGCGCGAGCTGGGTCGCGATGTGCTGCGCGGTCGCCGGATTGCGCGCCAGATCCAGCAGCACCGACTCGCCCTGCGACTCGCCTTGCTGCGCATAGCGCCGCCCGATGATGTTCTGGGTGCCGGGCTCGTGGAAATTCGTGCGGAAGAAAAATTCTCCAGGCGCCCCGCCGCCCGCAGGGCCGGCGCCCTTTGCGCCGATCGACCAGCCGGTGATGACCTTGGCGAAGGCGGTTACATCCGCCTGGGTGTAGCCGCCGTTCACCCCCAGCGTGTGCAGCTCCATGATCTCGCGGGCGAGATTCTCATTGATGCCGAGCGTCTTGCCGGCCCGCTGCAGCGCGCGCCCCGCGAGCATGGAGTCCGGCCCGATGGAGCGGTAGTTGTCCAGGTACAGGAGCATCGCCGGATGGCGCTCGACCGCCAGCAGCAGCTGCGCGAATGAACCCAGCACGTGCGGCCGGATCGCTTCGCGTTCGTAGCTGCCCGCCACGCCGAGCACGATCGCCTTATCCACCGAGACCGCGAAGTGATTGCTCCAGAACTGCGTGATGCGTTCCAGGAACGGGCGTTCGGTGGTCGCGGCGAGGGTGAGCCGCGCCGTCACTTCACCGACGTATTCGGGGCGATAGATCTCACCCAGCTTGACCACGGCATTCGTCGCTGTCCCACGCAGCGCCCGGTTCTGTGCGCGCACCCGGTCGATGGTGGTGACCATGGTCGCAGTGCTCTGCAGTCCCGATTCGGGGATGACCGGCGGTGTCCCCTTGAGCTGGGCTTCCAGCCAGCCGCGCGGGTCGCCGGCACAGACCGCGATCTCACCCGGCCGGGCACCGAGTCCGAAGCGGTTGGTGGCAATGGCGGCGGCCGAGATGTCACGCATGAGGGGATAAAGCGCGGCACGAGACCCGGCCGTTGACACCCACCTATATAATTGACGGTCCCGCCATGACTTAATCTCCCAAACTGTCCAAATGACTCCACCCACCCTCGTTCTGGTCGACGGCTCCTCGTATCTGTATCGGGCCTTCCACGCCATGCCGCCCCTCACTAATGCCGCGGGTGAACCGACGGGCGCGGTACTGGGCGTGCTCAACATGGTGGTGAAACTGGGACAGGACTTCGCGGGTGCGCGCCTCGCCATCGTCTTCGATGCCCCCGGGCGCACCTTCCGCGACGACCTGTTCGAAGCCTACAAGTCACACCGTCCGCCGATGCCGGATGACCTGCGGGCCCAGATTGAACCGCTGCTTGCCATCCTCAAGGCTCAGGGCCACCCGCTGCTGCGGATCGAGGGCGTCGAGGCGGACGATGTGATCGGCACGCTGGCGAGGCGCGCCGAGGCCGCCGGCTACCAGGTCATCATTTCCACCGGTGACAAGGACATGTCACAGCTGGTGAACGAGGCGATCACCATCGTCAACACCATGACCGGGTCGCGTCTGGATCGCGCCGGCGTCAAGGCGAAATTTGACGTCTGGCCGGAGCAGATCATCGACTATCTGGCGTTGGTGGGCGACGCATCGGACAACATTCCGGGCGTTCCGAAAGTAGGTCCGAAGACCGCGGCGAAATGGCTGGCGCAATATGCGACTGCGGACGGGATCATCGAACACGCCCACGAAATCGAGGGCAAGGTCGGCGAGAATCTGCGCGCCGGCCTGGAGACCTTGGCGCTGTCGCGCAAGCTCGCGACGCTCAATACCGACCTGGTGTTGCCGCTGAGCATCGAGGATCTCGCGCCGCAGCCCAGCGACACCTCACTGCTGCAGGAACTCTATACACGCTACGAAATGCGTTCGTTGCTGCGTCAGCTCACCGGTGGCGGCACAGAGGGCGCTTCGGCCCCGGCGCCCCGCGCACCCAAGGCAGCACCGCTGCGGACGGTTTCGTCCGCGCCGGTGCCGGGCGAAATCGCCGCTTTGCCCACTCCCCCGGAGCGCAAGTACGAAACTGTGACGAGCTGGGAACAACTGGAAAGCTGGCTCGCGCGGCTGCGCAGTGCGCCGTTGTTTGCCTTCGATACCGAGACCACCAGCCTCGACTACATGGTGGCGGAAATCGTCGGCGTCTCCTTTTGCATCGAACCGGGTGTCGCCGCGTATGTGCCGCTCGCCCATGACTACGCCGGGGCGCCCGAACAGCTGCCGCGCGAGCGGGTACTGGCGGCTTTGAAGCCGCTGCTGGAGGATCCGAACCTGCCAAAGGTCGGTCATCACCTCAAGTACGATGCGCATGTGCTCGCCAATCATGGCATCCGCATCGAGGGCATGCGCTACGACACCATGCTCGAGTCCTATGTCTGGAACAGCGTGGCGACCCGCCACGATATGGACACGACGGCGGCGCGCTATCTGGGCATCCAGACCATCACGTTCGAACAGGTGGCCGGCAAGGGCGCCAAACAGTTGACGTTCAACCAGGTTCCCGTGGAGACGGCAGCGGAATATTCGGCCGAGGACGCCGACGTGACCCTGCAGCTGCACAAGGTGCTGGCGGACAAGTTGCGAACGCTGCCGCGACTGGAACGCCTGTATGCGCAAGTCGAACAACCGCTGGTCCCGGTGCTCGCGCGCATGGAGTACTACGGCGTACTGATTGACGGCACACTGCTGACGACTCAGAGCCGGCAGATCGAGGCGCAGCTGCGGGAGCTCTTGGTGCAGGCACACCGCGAAGCGGGCAGTGAATTCAATATCGAGTCCCCGAAGCAATTGCAGCAGATCCTGTTTGAAAAACTGCAGATCCCGGTGGCGCGCAAGACCCCGACCGGACAGCCCTCGACCGCGGAGGATGTGCTCGAGGACCTGGCCGAAGTCCATGCCCTGCCGCGGATCGTGCTCGAGTACCGGGCCTTGGCGAAGCTCAAATCGACCTACACGGACAAACTGCCGCAACAGATCAATGCCCCGACCGGTCGGGTGCACACCTCTTATCACCAGGCCGTGGCGCAGACCGGACGGCTGTCCTCCACCGATCCGAACCTGCAGAACATTCCGATCCGCCGACCGGAAGGCCGCCGGATCCGGCAGGCCTTCATCGCGCCTCCCGGCCATGTGCTGCTGGCCGCTGATTATTCGCAGATCGAACTGCGAATCATGGCGCACCTGTCCGGTGATCCGGGCCTGCTGGCCGCCTTCGCCAACGACCTCGATGTGCACGTCGCGACCGCCGCGGAAGTGTTTGGCGTCGCGACCACTGCGGTCAGCGCCGACCAGCGTCGCACCGCGAAGACCATCAACTTCGGTCTCATCTACGGCATGTCGCCCTTTGGCCTGGCGCGACAGCTGGGCATCGATCGCGGTTCGGCGCAGGACTACGTGAACCGTTACTTCGCCCGCTATCCGGGCGTGCGGCAATTCATGGACGACACGCGCGAACAGGCGCGCCGTGATGGCTTTGTCGAAACGGTATGCGGTCGGCGCTTGTACCTGCCGGATATCCGCTCCAGCAACCGTCAGATGCAGCAGTACTCGGAACGCAGCGCCATCAATGCGCCGATGCAGGGAACGGCCGCGGACATCATCAAGCTCGCCATGATCAGCGTGGATGATTGGTGCGAGCGTGAACGGCCGCCCGCGCGGCTGATCATGCAGGTGCATGACGAGCTGGTGCTCGAAGTGCGCGCCGATGCCGTCACCGAAGTGACGGCGGCGGTGCGCGCACGCATGGTGGCGGCGCTGGCGCTGAAAGTGCCGCTGAAAGTCGACACGGGCGTCGGCGCCAACTGGGATGAGGCGCACTGACTGGCTGGGCGGGCTGTTGCATTCCTGCAACAAGTGGCTGTGCAACCACTTGAAAGTTCAACACTTTTTAATGTTATCGCCGTTGAACTTCTGAGGGCCGTCCCTATCAAATCCTATGAGTGTCCCAAGCACTCCCCGCTTCCCTCCCTGGGCGGGTAACCCGGTTCACGAGACCTGTTCCGGGTTAGTCTAGCCCCGGTGGACTCATCAGAGTTCACCGGGGTCCTTTATTCTCTACTCGTCAGCCGCGGTTTCCAGCCAGCTTTGCAGGCGATCCTGCGCATTCTCTATACCGATGCGCCGCAAGGCCGAGAACAGCTGCACCGTCGCGTGACCTCCCAGTACCGCCACCGCTGCGGCCTGCGCTTTGGCGCTTTCGGCCCGGGTCAGCTTGTCCGCCTTAGCCAGCAGCACGTGGATACGCCGTCGCGGCGGGTCGGCCCAGTCGATGAGTTCCAGATCCATCTCGGATAGGCCACGGCGGCAATCGACCACCAGAAACAGGCCCTTCAGACTTGCCCGGGGACGCAGGGCATCGATCAGCGGCGCCCAGCCGGCGCGCTCCTCGCGCGGCCCGGCTGCAAATCCGTAGCCGGGCAGATCGACGATGCGCCGGTCCGCGCCGAGCGAGAAAAAATTCAGCAGACGCGTACGTCCCGGGGTCTTGCTGGTGCGCGCGAGCCCATGACGCACCAGGATCGCATTGATCGCGGATGACTTGCCCGCGTTGGATCGGCCGGCGAAGGCCACCTCCACACCGTGGTCAGCCGGAAACTGGGCGCCGGCTGCGGCGCTCAGCATGAAACTCACTTCTGGGAACCGGCTCACTGCGTGGGACCTCTTAGATCCTTAGATCTCTAGTGTACAATTCGCGACTTCTCACGCGTGCGGAGCAGGGATGAGCATGTCGCCGGTCACGAAAGCGGGTTGGATCACACTGATGTCAACCATGGCCCTGATTTCCGGCGCGGCGGCGCAATCCGCCCTCGCGGCTGATGTCCTAGGACAGGGTACGCCCTTCGCCGACGGCACCGTGGAAGCCGGCACGCTCAAGGCGCCCACCTGTTCAGCCTGCCATGGGCCCAACGGCAACAGCACCACCGCAGTGTGGCCCAAGATCGCCGGTCAGAACGCGGTTTACACGGCCGAACAGCTGCAGTTGTTCAAGGCTGGTGTGCGCGTCAATCCCGATATGCAGAAAATCGCCAGCTCCCTGGATGCCAAGGACATCGACAGTGTCGCGGTGTACTTCCAGGCACAGACACCGGTCGGCGGTGAAGCGGATGCCTCCATGGAGCGCGGCGGCGAGAACCTCTATCGCTTCGGTGATCCGGCCCGCGACATTCCCGCCTGCACGGCGTGCCACGGCCCGGTGGGCCGCGGCAATTCCGTGGCGGATTTTCCGGCGCTGCGCGCGCAATTCGCCGATTACGTGGCCAAGCAGCTCACTGATTTCGCCAGCGGCGCCCGCTATAGCGGTGCGAAGCCCGGTGCCCCGACCAGCCGCAACGGCTACATGATGAGCACCATCGCGAAGCGGCTGAACGGTGATGACATCAAGGAACTCGCGGCCTACATCCAGGGCATGCGTTAGGCCCAGCGGCCACGGAGCTTATTGCAATGAAACGATCGATTCTGCTGCTGCTGCTCCTGCTGCCGGTGAGCTTCAGCGCCTGTGCCCGAGAAGCGGCCATGCCGGCGACCACTCAGGGCGCCGCGGCGACCGGCAGCGCCGCGGAATCGACGCCGTCGGGCGCGGCCGCCGACACCGCCAGTGCGCCGGCCGCCAGCGCCGAGACGGCGGCACTCGCCAATGTCCCGGTCAGCTCGGCGGCCATCGCGGCCGCGGGCAGCGCGCCCGAGGCGGCGGACGATAGTGACGATGCGCCTCCGGTCGGCACGACGTCGCTGGAAAAAATTGCCGATCTGCCCTCGCAGCACCAGTTGCCGGATGGCAAGTGGAAGCCGGGCGTCAACTACGACCCGATTGTGCCGTCACAGCCCACCTCGGTACCGTCCGGCAAGGTCGAAGTGCTGGAAGTCTTCTGGTACGCCTGCCCGCATTGCTACGCGCTGGAGCCCTTCATCCAGGCATGGCGCAAGACCAAGGCCGATTACATTGATTTTGTCCGCGTGCCGGTCATGTGGGGACCGCTGCACCGCGCGCATGCGCAGCTGTACTACACGCTCAAGCAGCTGGGACGCAACGATCTGGATGACAAGGCCTTCGAGACCCTGCATCAGGAGGTCAACCCGCTGGCAGGCAATACCCCGGAGGAGACCTTTGCGCATCAGCTGCAGTTTGCCAAGGACAACGGCATCGACGCCGATGCCTTCCGCAAGGCCTATAACTCCTTTGCCGTGAACGCCGACCTGCTGCGCGCGGAGGAGATCACCCAGCGCTACCACGTCGAGGGGGTGCCGCTGATCGTGATCAACGGCAAGTACATGACCGACGTGGGCAAGGCCGGCAGCCACGAGGCCCTGATCGCCGAGATCAACGACCTGGCCGCCAGCGAGCACAAGCGTTAGGCCCGCGAGCTTCGGGCCGCTTCCGGGTCCGCGTTGCGGTAAACTTGGTGGCCCAGATCATGTGCGCCCGTAGCTCAGCTGGATAGAGTACTGCCCTCCGAAGGCAGGGGTCACTGGTTCGAATCCAGTCGGGCGCGCCAACTTTTCTCAAATAGAATCCAGCGCTTAGGCTCGAATGCCGCCGCTGCGCCCTTGGTCGAGTGCTGGTTCATTCGAAACCGTTACACCCGTCGCATAACGGCGCGAAAGAATCGTAGCGCCTGCAATCCGTAGGCAATAATTCGAACATTTCCTGCCGGAAATTGGCACACATGCCTTCACATCTATCGCCCTCGACTGCCGTTCTCTTGTTGCTTTTCGCGGTCGCTTTGTTTTGGATCAGCAGGAAACGAGACACCTTGTCGATTCTTGAGGCCCGGTTTTGTGCCGCGAGCGCCCCTGACGGCATACCGGTCCAGTGCGAGTTACGATTCCCGCTCGCAGAAGTGTGCACGCCATGCGTGGCACAGGCGAGCCAAGCCGGATTGTATTTGGTCAGTTCCAAAGAGCAGATTGCGAAATGGCGCTGGGTCAGCAACCCGCCATTCTTGAGAAAACAGGTCTTTATCCCTTGGGCCCAGCTCGAATATCGGCGCGCCAAATTTCCGATGCGGAACTGGCTTCGGTTTGACCTTCATAACACTGAGGCCTGTTTTTTTGTCCGCCAACCCATCGCTACGGAGTTGCTCCGTGCCGCCGGCAGAGACGCGCCATAGATCAGAATTTGTAGCCCGCCCCCAGCAGCACGATATCGGCATCGTGGTCATCGCCGGTGCCGATTCTGTGCCATGTGGCGCGCACCCACCAGGCGGGTGTCAGCGCGTATGACAGGCTCGCCGAAACCAGCGCCTCCAGGTTCGACGGGGAGTTTGCGTCCGTCAGATTGTCGTCGCTGCTGACGATGAACACGCCCAAGCCGGCGCCCGCCACGAAACGCGGCGTGAGATGTTGCTCGACCCACACTTCGGCTGCGAAACCAGCGCGCCAATCAAGCAGGGTGTCCTGACCGGCAATGAACGATGCCGAGACCGCAAAATGGTCGCTGATCTGCCGGCGCACATCCAGCGACTGCGCCAAGCCCGTCTCGGAGTGCGCGCTGTTCTCAATTCTTTCGCCGAACATGGCGTCGACCTCCCAATTCGGGCGCGCTGCCGATTGGGCATCGCCGGCGCCGGCGTTGAATGCGCTTTGGAAGCGATAACCCATGCCGAGCGCAGCGGAGCTCGAATTGAAGCTGTGCGAAGCCTCGACCTGATTCAATCGCAGGAAAGCGAACCAGTTGTTCGCGAGATACCAATCCGCCGAAGCGCTCAGCAGCGCCGTCCACGCGTGCCGGTCCGCAAAGTCCGGCACGGCATTCTGCAGGTGGGTGTCATAGTACCGGTAGGGACCCAGACCCACCTCGAAGACCAGGCCGGCCACGTTAGGCTGGGTGTGCCACCACAGCTGGGCGGCCTGCCCGTCACGGTGGTTGTGGGGTTGATGGCCTTCATTCAGCCACACCAGGCTGCCGGTCCAACTATCACTCAAGGGTTGGCGGTATTCGATTCCCCATGTGTAGGTCTGGTCGCCATTGGTGTCCGAGCCCAGGCGGCCGACGAAGCCATCCAACTCCCCTGCCCGGGCGCCGACGCAAATCCCGGCTCCCTGCAGCGAGACTGCAAGCACGAGCCAACGCGCCATCGTGCGCTTCGAGAACCGTGGGACAATCATCAATGTGAACGAACCGATGGCAGATTATTTTGGCGTTTGTCGACAGGCTACCATCGGCCCGCTGGCGCGGGAGACGATCTGGGCCGCCTACAACGATTGCTCGCACTCTGCAACACTGATGTGCGGATAAAGAGTGGCCGGAGACAATCCGGAAGGGCACAATCGGATTTGGTAAGTCTTTGAAATAGCAAGTGGGGCACGGCGTCCGCCATCACCTTGTTCCAGAGTGTGACGGTTCCTCGCTATACTTCGGCGCCCACTCTTGGGGCTGATGGTGTCGGGCGCTAATTTGTGAGCAAGCAGGACACGCACTTCGTTAATACGTTCAGCATGGTGATCGGCATTCTGGTGCTGGTCGCCATTTGTCTGATTGCCCTGGCGCGCACGGTCGCCGCGCATACTCAGGAAACCGATTCGGTCGAGCAGCGGGACTTCGCGGCGAGCGTGGCCTCGCGCATCGAACCACTTTCCCAGGAAGCCATCGTCGGGCAGAACAATGCCGACTTGGCGATCAAACCCGATTCGCCTGCGGGCAGCGGCGTCGTGCTGCCGATCCCGAAGGACGGGACGCAGGTCTACGAACAGGTCTGCTCCGCCTGCCACGGCCTGGGGATCGCCGGTGCGCCCAAGGCGGGCGATGCCGCCGTGTGGGGACCGCGCATCGCGAAGGGCAAGAACGTGCTGTATGACCATGCCCTGCATGGCTTCACCGGAACGGCCGGAACCATGCCGGCGAAGGGCAATCGGCTGGACATTCCGGATGCCATCATCGAAGAGGGCGTGGACCACATGATGGACATGGCCAAGCACTGATACTGGATCCGGATGTCCAAGGCCAGCCTCGATCCGAAGTCCCCGAGCCGCAACACGGTCGCGCTCGACACGCATGCCCTCGGCACCCTTCAGTACATCCGCGCCTCGATCGACGCCGCCGGTCTGCTGGCGGTACCCGGCTCCGCGGGCGTCGCGATGGGCGCGGTCGGCACACTGGCCGCGCTGCTGGTGTCGCTCAAAGTTGTGGCGGTCAACTGGCTGCAGATCTGGCTGATCGCAGGCCTGGTCGCCATCGCCTTCGGCACCGCCCTCATGGTGCATCAGGTAGTGAGGCGCGGCACCTCGCTGTACCGCGGACCGCTGCGCAAGTTCCTGATGTGCCTGTGCCCGCCGCTGCTGGTGGGCGCGCTACTGACGTGGCAGCTGTGGCTGCGCGCGGATTTCACATTGATTCCGGGTATCTGGCTGCTCATGTACGGCTGCGCCGTGATGGCCGCGAGTACCCTGACCCGCCGCGCGCTGGCGGTGATGGGGGCGCTGCTCGCCCTGCTCGGTATCATCGCCCTGCAGGTATCGGTGAATCTACAGAATGTGGTGCTCGGCGTCGGCTTCGGCGGCCTGCACCTGCTGTTTGGTATCCTGATCGGCGGCAGAACCCCCGAGAATTCGCGATGAGCACCCGTACAACTGCCAGGCGACAGGCACCGGTCGCCGTCAATGCGCCGCCGCCGCAGCCGGCAAAGCGCGCCGCGATCGAAGACGACCGCTTTGACCGGCTCATCTATGGTCGGGTGCGCTTAGGCATCATGAGCGCACTGGCGGTCAATGAGCAGCTCAGCTTCAATGATCTGAAGGCACTGTTCGAGGTGACCGACGGCAATCTGGGCGCCCACGCGCGCAAGCTCGAGGATGCCGGCTATATCTCGTGCCGCAAGACCTTCGAGGAACGCCGGCCGCGTACCGAGTACCGACTGACCAGTACCGGTCGCAAGGCACTGGAGCGCTACCTTCAGCATATCGAAGCCGTCATCCGGGCGACCCGCCGTGCATAGCTCACAACCCGGTATTTTTTGGCTCATTGGCTTTGCAATTTAGAGTACTCTTTGAACGCTATGCACGTGGCTATCATCATGGATGGGAACGGTCGCTGGGCGGGTCGTCGCGGCCGCTTGCGCACCGCTGGCCACATCGAAGGCGCGCGCAACGTGCGCCGGATAGTCGAGGCCGCGGCGGCGGCCGGCGTCGGCACGCTGACGCTGTATGCCTTTTCATCCGACAACTGGGGCCGGCCGCCGCGCGAAGTCGCCGCATTGCTCAAACTGTTCCGCCGCTACCTGCTCACCGAAACCCAGCGCTGTATCGACCAGCAGGTGCGTCTGAACATCATTGGGCGCCGCGACCGACTGGGAGCGCAACTGCTGCGAGCCGTCGAACACGGCGAGCGCCAGACCGCACAGTGCACCGGCATGCATCTGCGTATGGCGGTGGATTATTCAGCCCGTCACAGCATCCTCAGGGCCGCGGCGGGCGGCAGCGGTCCCGAATGCGCCCCGGACGACGAGTTCACGCAGTTCCGTTCACGACTGAATGCCGTAAACCATTCGGCGCCCGCGCCGGATGTGGACCTGCTGATCCGCACCGGCGGCGATCAGCGGCTGAGCGATTTTCTGCTCTGGGAGTGCGCGTACGCGGAGCTGTATTTTACGGACTGCCTGTGGCCGGATTTCGCGGCTGCGGATCTGGGCAGCGCGCTGGCGGACTTTTCCCGCCGGCAGCGCCGCTTCGGCAAGGTGGTCCACGATGCGCTCACGGCGCAGGCGCAGGTCTGAAGACATCGGCCGCGCGCCGCAACTGCACGGCTTCCGCGATATGCGTCGGCCCGATCACCTCGCTCCCCTCCAGATCCGCGCTGGTCAACGCGACGCGCAGCACACGATGATAGGAACGGGCCGTCAGGCCCAGTCGCTCAAACACCCGTTCCAGCAATTCGAGCGCCGCGGCCGTCGGTCGCGCCAGCACCTGCAGTTGCGCGTGCGGCAACTCGCCATTCAGACAGCCATTGCGACTCATCTGCCGCTCGCGGGCGCGAAGCACGGCGGCCGCGGCGTCCTCGGAGCTCAGCGGTGGTGGGTGTCCAGCAGCTAGCCCGGCGATATCGGCCACCGGCAGTCGCGGCACCTCGATGAACAGATCGATGCGATCAAGCAGCGGGCCGGAAATCCTGGCGCGATAGGCTTGTACCTGCGCCGGCGTACAGCGGCAGCTTGCGGCGAGGTCGCCCAGGTATCCGCAGGGACAAGGATTCATGGCGGCAATGAGTTGAAACGCCGCCGGATATTGCGCCTGCAGGCGTGCCCGCGAGATCACCACCGTGCGATTTTCCAGCGGCTCGCGCAGGCTCTCCAGCACCCGCCGATCAAACTCCGGCAGCTCATCCAGAAACAGCACGCCGCGATGCGCGAGGCTTACCTCGCCCGGCCGCGCCTGGGGTCCGCCCCCCACCAGGGCATTGGCCGAAGCAGTGTGGTGCGGCGCGCGGAACGGGCGCCGGCCGAATCGGCGCGGGAGGCTGTCGTGCGAACTGATCGAGGCGATGGTGGCGACTTCAAGCGCCTCGGCCGGCGAGAGCGCGGGCAGCAGCCCCGGCAGGCGCTGCGCGAGCATCGTCTTGCCGGAACCCGGCGGCCCGCTCATCAACAGGCTGTGAAAACCCGCCGCCGCGACGACCAGCGCGCGCTTGGGGAAAGTCTGACCGCGCACGTCGGCCAGTTCAAGACCCGGGCGCGACGCATCAGGATCGATGGCGGGATTCGGCAGGCAGGGCTGCCGTGACAGCATCTCGCGGGCATCGCCGCGCAGATGCGCGCACACCTCCAGGAGGCTGCGGGCAGCGAGGGTGCGGCCCTGACGCACGACCCCCACGTCTTGCACATTCGCCAGTGGCACGATGATCTCGTGGCCCGCCCGTGCCGCGTGCGCGGCTGCCAGGGTCAGGCCGCGGACCGGCAGCAACTCCCCGCTCAGGCTCAACTCGCCGTAAAACTCGCGCCCCGACGCAGCTTCGGGGCCGCGCTCCAGCAGCTGACGTGAGGCGAGGAGAATCGCCAGCGCAATCGGCAGATCAAAGCGGCCGCCTTCCTTGGGCAGATCCGCGGGAGCCAGGTTCACGGTGATGCGCCCGGCCGGGAATTCGAAACCGGAATTGGTGAGCGCCGCCCGCACCCGCTCCTTGCTCTCCTTCACGGCCGTTGCCGGCAGGCCGACGATGCTGAAGGTGGGCAGGCCGGCGCCCAGGTTCACCTCGACCTGGACCAGAGGCGCCGTGAGCCCCAGCTGGCCGCGGCAGAACGTCGCGGCGATGGGCATCAGGCGGAACCGGTACCCCCGGTGGCCTGCTCGAGCTGCGTCAGGCGCGCCTCGAGCACTGCGAGTCGGGCGCGGGTGCGCTCCAGCACCTTGGTCTGGGCATCAAACTCATCGCGGGACACCAGGTCCAGCTTGCCGAGGGTGCCGCGCAGCACGACGCGGAAATTGTTCTCCAGATCGACCTGGGCACCCCGTACCGCCGCCGGCAGGCTCGCCAGCAGCCGTTGGGCGATCTCATTTATCGATAACGCTTCCATATCACCTCCAGGCAATGCCCCTGATTGACGCACCCGCGCCAAAGTGGGCTCTATTATGGTGCAGAACAGGCTCCCAAACGCTCGTAACCCTTAGAATTTACGGAGGAAATTCCTATGGCACGGAATCTGCACCCTTCCAGCGCGCTGCCGAAAGCATACCCGCGCGAGAGCTGCGGTGTCTGCCTGGAAAATTGGCGCAAGACGCTTGATTGGCGGATTCATACGAAAACGAAACTACACCGGGAGAGACCATGCTCACCGCTCCAATGACCTCGCAGCCCACCCGCAAGCCCCAGTGGCTGGCGCAGGCGGGCACCCCTTTGAGATCCCTGTTCCGTGCCGTCACTGGGCGGTCGGCTCTGTTGATGGCCCTTGCAACTTTGACTTTTGCTGCGGTCAGCTTCACCCCCACAGCCAGCTATGCCGATGCGGCCTCCGCACCGGCGGCGTCTGCTCCCGCCGCTTCCGCACCGGACTCCTCGGCTGCGACGGCAGCCAGCTCCGCTCCCGCCAGTTCCGCCCCGGCGGCGGCGGCTCCGCCGCCCCCTAACAAGGGCGACATGGCGTGGATGATGACGTCCACCGCCCTGGTGCTCTTCATGTCGGTGCCGGCCCTGGCGCTGTTCTACGGCGGCCTGGTCCGCGAAAAGAACATGCTCTCGGTACTGATGCAAGTGTTCGTGGGTTTCTCCCTGATCACCGTGCTGTGGTGCGTGTACGGCTACTCGCTGGCCTTTACCGAGGGGCCGAACGCCTTCATCGGCGGGCTCAGTAGGCTGTTCCTGAACGGCACGTTCAATCCTGTCGATGGCAGTTTCAGCACGGCGAGCACGTTCGACAAAGGCGTGGAGCTCAATGAGCTGGTCTATGTCGGCTTCCAGGCGACCTTCGCGGCCATCACCTGCTGCCTGATCCTGGGCTCGCTGGTGGAGCGCATCAAGTTCTCGGCCGCCCTGATCTTCATGGTGTTCTGGTTCACCTTCGCGTACCTGCCGGTCGCGCACATGGTCTGGTACTGGGAAGGCCCGGACGCCTACACCGCAGCGGCGGGTGTTGCCGATCAGATGAACGCACATGCCGGTTACATCTGGCAGATGGGTGCGCTCGACTTCGCCGGCGGCACCGTCGTGCACATCAATTCGGGCGTGGCAGGCCTCGTCGGCGCCATTGTCCTCGGCAAGCGCATCGGCCTGGGCAAGGAGTCCATGGCCCCGCATAGCCTCACCATGACCATGATCGGCGCCTCGATGCTGTGGTTCGGCTGGTTCGGCTTCAACGCCGGCTCGGCGCTGGAAGCCAACGGCTCTGCCGCACTGGCCTTCATGAACACCTACCTGGCCACGGCCTGCGCCGTGCTGTCCTGGATGGGCATTGAATGGCTGGTCAAGGGCAAGCCCTCCATGCTGGGTGCCGCTTCGGGTGCCGTCGCCGGCCTCGTGGCCATCACGCCGGCCGCCGGCAACGTCGGTATTCCGGGCGCCTTCATCATCGGCTTGGGCGTCGGTGTGGTGTGCTTCTGGGGCGTCACGGGTCTGAAGAAGATGATCCGCGCAGACGATGCGCTGGATGTGTTCGGCGTACACGCCCTCGGTGGTACGTTCGGCGCATTGACCACGGGCATCTTCAATGCTCCGAGCCTCGGTGGTCCGGGCAGCGTCCAGGACTGGGTAACCGGCAAGGTCGGCTATCCGGGCATCATGGCGCAGCTCATCATCCAGGCGAAGGCGGTTGCCATCGTGGCCGTCTGGACCGCGGTCGTGGCCCTGATCGGCTTCGGTCTGCTCAAGGTCGTCATGGGCATCCGCGTGACCGAAGAGGAAGAGCGCGAGGGACTGGATATCTCCAGCCACGGCGAGAAGGCTTACGGTCACTAAAGCCTCGTGCAGCAGCCGCGGGACCGCCCACCGCGTCTGACTTAACCCCGGTCCCGCCACAGGTGAGACCGGGGTTTTGTTTTTGGGGCGCCCACGGCTTGAGCGTTGGCGAATGTGACGGAGTTCAAGGTTTGCCACGCCACAATCGGCGCTACACTGTGGAACCTGGAGGGTCCCTCGCATGCGCCGCATTTCCTTTGCCCTGGCAGCACTCGCCACGGTCGTCATCACGGCCCATGCCGACGTCTACAAGTCGGTCGATGCGCAAGGACAGGTTCGCTATAGCGACCAGTGGTCGCCGGGTGCCGAGCTCATCAAGGGTGACCACTCACGACAAAGCCCGCCTGCGCCCGATGCCCCCGCGCCGGCGGCGACCAATGATCACGCGCTGAGCCCCGATGCTTCCAAAGCGGCCGCCACCAAACAGGTCCAGGCCGACATGGCAGCCGTGCGTGCCGAACAGTGCAAGCAGCTGAAGGAACAGTACGCCAAGGTCATCCAGGCGCGGCGCATCTACCAGCCCAGCGCCGATTCCAGCGCGCCCAAGCAGTTCATGAGCGATGCGGAGGCCGATGCCGAGCGCGTCAAAACCCGCCAGGCCATGGATGAAGCCTGCGCCGACGGCTCCAGCAGCTGAACGCCATGCGCGTCGGGTTTGTGGGGCTCGGTGCCATGGGCGCTCACATGGCCCGGAATCTCCACCGCTCCGGTCTGCTCACGGCGGTCTGGAACCGCACCCCGGCCAAGGCCGCGGCGCTCGCCGCTGAACTGGACTGCATCGCTCCCGCAACTCCCGCGGCGCTCGCCCGTGACACCGACGTGATCGTCGTGTGCGTGTCTGCGGACCAGGATGTCCGGGCGATCCTCGACTCCCTGACCCCGGGACTGCATGCCGGGCAATTGGTGATCGACTGCTCCACCGTGAGCGCGGAGACGGCCCGCGCCGCTGCCGGACAGCTCGCCGCCGCCGACGTTGAATTCATGGACTGTCCGGTGAGTGGCGGCGTCGAAGGCGCGCGTGATGGCACGCTCGCGATCATGTGTGGCGGTTCATCCGCCGCCTATGCGCTGGCGCAGCCGGTGCTCGCGGCCATGGGCCGCACGGTCGCGCACTTCGGCCCGGTGGGCGCGGGCCAGGCGGCCAAAGCGACCAATCAGATCATGTGTGCCGGCATCATCGAGGCCGTCGCTGAAGCGATGGCCTTCGCCAAGGCGCACGGCCTGCCGCTGGCGACACTGGTGGAGACCCTGGGCAAGGGCGCGGGGTCAAGCTGGTACTTCGTTCACCGCGCACCGAACATGATCCGCGAGGCCTACCCGCCTGGATTTCGCGTCCGGCTGCACGCGAAGGACCTTGGCATCTGCCACAACATGGCGGCTGAGTTCGGCGTCGAACTACCGGTCGTCGAACGCATGCTGGCGCAATACGCCCGGCTGATCGAGGCGGGCCATGGGGATGAGGACATCTCCACCTGTTTCAGACTCAAGGATCAGCTGTTTACGGCCAGCACTGGCTAGGATCAGAACCCGCCGCGCTCTGCGACCCGGTTTGGGTCACCGTGAAACTGGTGCAGATCGAATCCTGCAATTGCGGGCTTCCCGGTGAGGGATCCACGGTCACGCTGAATGTGCCCGGCGTGGTCGCGGTCGCGGGGCCAATCGTCGGCGACTCAATCTGATAATACTGCCCGGTACTCACGGGCCAGCTGCCACCGGCCGCCGTGTACCCGAGCGCACCCGGATCATTGCTGTACACATTCTGGGTGGCGTAGAGCCGCTCCTCGCGCGCCGCGAAATCCAGTATCGCCGTCTTCGCCTCCGTGCGCCGCGACTTGCGCACCGAGCTGTTGTAGAGCGGCACCGCGATGGCCCCGAGGATCGCGACAATCGCAACCGTGATCATCAGTTCGATGAGCGAGAAGCCGGCGACGCGCCTCATCGCAACTGCACCCATGTCAGCCGCCGGCCTTTGCCGTTGGCGCCCGGATTGACCTGATAGAGCAGCGGCTGGTTGGTGACCGTCTGCGACACCAGCCACAATGATCCGTTCGAGGCGGTCACGGGGAAGGACATGCCGACCGCGTTGGTCTGCATACCCGCGGCCTGCGTATCGTGGTACTGGACGAAGAAGTTGGGCGGCGCGGCACCGGTCATCACCGAGATGGCATAGGTGAAGCCGGTATCGGTGTTGACGGTGCACGAATTCGGCTGGTTGTTCGCCGGTACGATCGAGTTCACCGTGAACACGCCCCGCAGCAGCTGCGGGTTGTACACGATCTGTTCCAAGGCGCCGATCAAGGGCACATACCAGCCGAACTGCGGCGAACCGCTGCAGGCCGCCGTACCCGCCCAGCAGATCGGCGCATTGCCGGCGATGTCGCGCGTGACACCGTCCACGGGATTCAGCTGGAAGCTCTCCTGCAGCAGATTGACCGGCGTGAGAGGTCCGGCGAGTCCGGCGGCCGCCGGCGACAGGGCCGCGTACTGGACGGCGGACCTGGCGTTCCAACCCGTCAGGTTCCAGTCCCAGACACCGTAGATACTTTGCGTCGCCGGCGCGTACGTCACGGGATTGGCATTGCTGAACTGCGTGCGATTGCCGGTGCCGAAGGCAACGATGACGGTATTGCCGCCGGCCGTCGTCGGGCCGGATGAGACCGTCACCGCCGTGGTGATGGGCTGACCCGCGGGTGTCGAAAAGAGCGGCGCGGCACCGGCAGCCCAGTTGGACTCCACATTGCTGGTGAGATCAAAGCGCCACAGATTCCCCATGAGGTCCCCGGCATACACGTAATCGGTGACGTGGTCGCCGTCGAGGTCGGCGCTGGCGACGTAAGCGATGCCGTTGTTGGCCGCCGTGCCGGTGTTGCCGGTGGTGAGGTAATAGAACAGCTTGTTGCCGCTGGCATCCACGGTCATCACGAAGATGCCGGCATCGCCCGCGCGGCTGCCGAAACCGTTGCCGAAGATGGCTGCCCAGCGTCCGTCGTGCAGCCTGCGGATAATGGGTGTGCCGTAAGTTGCGCCCAGGCTGTTCTTGCACAGCAGGGCCGCGGTGTCACCCTGGCAGCTGATGTTCGCGGCGGTCCATTCGCCGATGACCAGATTCGACGCGTTGCCTTCGGTGAAATTGCCGGCGGTGGGATTGCTGACATCCAGGGCGAAGATGGCCGCGCCGCCCGCACCCAGACCGCTCACCAGCCAGGTGTGCCAGCTGCCGTTGTAGTAGAGGTCACCGGTTCCAGGGGTCGCGTCCACGAAGAAATTGTGGCCGTAATGCAGGCCGGTGAAATCCAGCGCCGGCTGAATACAGGCCGCCCCGGACGGCAGCGCGCCCGATGGCGCGGGCGTTGCGCCATTGATGCTCTGCACGACGGAGCCGGTGGCAGCAAGGGTCGCGCAAGCGCCGCCGGTGGAGGCACTCAGCAGCAACGAGCCCGGAACGTAGGCGAGGACTTCCTCACCGTCATTGGGCGTCGTCGCAGCGCTGAACGTTCCGGAATTGTCGAACGCACCGCTGCGAAAGCCGTGCAGCATGCCATCGTTGGAACCGACATAGACGACGTTGGGCCGGGTCTCCTCGGCGGTCACGTACTGCAGATAGCTCTGCGTACCCGTGTTTTCCGCGGGTGCCGCGGCCGGGTACAGCTTGTCCTGCCAGGTCGCGGTGTACGGGGACTGCGGCGGTCCCACCCAGGTGGGACTGGAATCCACGATATCGCCCAGCACACTGGTGCGCGCCCGAAAACAGATCGGCGCCGCCGGCGTCACGGTGCTGTCAAACAAACCCCCGGCGCACGTTCCGGCAGAGGTGATCTCGTTGCTGCGGTCGCCGCGCAGGTAATTGAGGCGCAGCTGCGCGACGTTGGCGTTGTTGTCTGCGGTCCCGAGCGCCGTCTGCTGCGCACCGCTCAGGCTGCCCCATTCAAAGGGCACGCCACCCGCGTTGTAGGTGAGCACGACACGGCTGGCGGGAGCGAGCGCGGGGGTCGGCCCGTTCACCTGGGTCGAGAGACATTGCTGGGTGGCAGTCACGCCGGTCAGGACACAGGACGCATCCCAGACCGGCGCCGGCTGGCCGCTCGAATTCGTGGCAAGGCTGACGACCCCGGTGGTCGGGTCCGAAGTTAGCGCGGTGGCCGTGACGCGGCCCACCCAGTTGTTCGGATCGTAGTACGCAAAGTAGGCGAAGGTGCCGGATTCCACCTTTGCCGATTGCCGCTCGTTGACACCGGCGGAACTCGCGGACTGATCGGCGGCTGCCGATTTGAAGCACATGATCTCGTGAACGTTGGTGGCACCACCGGTGGAGCCGGCGAAACCGAAGCGCACGAAGTTCGGCATCGGACCGTTCGCCGCCTGGATGTTCTGATTCGCGATCACCGTCTGGTAAGTGCCGCCGTTGTAGGCATAGGCGAGGCTCAGGAAGCCGTCACTGGTGATCTTCAGATTATAGAAAATCGTCCGGCCCTGACCGCGCGTGGCGGCAGCGCCGTTGAACAGCGGATTGCCGGGCGGCAGCACCAGATAGGCGTTCGGAATCGGCGCGTAGTCGAGAATGCCCGCGGTGTTGGCCGGGTTGGGATTGATCGGATCGGCGGGCAAGGTCGCCGGGCCGGCATCAGTGGGGGCGGCCGGATTCAGGTAGTTCCACAGATGTCCGGAACTGCAGGTCTGCTGTACTGCGGCCTCGAGCGAGGTGACGGAGCTGGTGGTGGGGGGTGCATTGGTCGTCGCCGTGCTCGAGCCCACCGTATTCGTGAACTGCGTGTTGGTCGTCGGCTGCTGGCCACATACACCCAGACCGCCTGGCGCAGGGTCCGGCGAGTAGCCCGTGTTGCACGTCAATGACGGGGTGGTGGTCACGGGCGTGCCGGTACACACCCCATTGGGGTAAGTGCTGTCCGAGGCGCCAAGATAGGTGGGACAGCCGGCCGACTGTACGCAGATCGGTACGCCGTTCAGGTTCTGCAGCACGTAGCCGCTGCTGGTGCAGCCGGTATCGGCAGTGGTCGTCACGGTCGTCGTGGTGTTCGCGCACATGGCGTTGGTGTAGACCGTGCTGGTCGCGGTCGCAGTCGTAACGGTCCCGACGGTGGTATTGGTCGGGCCGATCACGGGACACACGCCGCAGGTGCCGCTGATCGGGTCGAATGCGCCGACACTGCAGCTGCTATTCAGCGACGACGGGTAGAACGGCAGGCTGGGATTGTTCGGATTCACACCATAGGCGCGGTTGAGTGCCGGCCAGGAAATGGCGCCGGCGCCGCGCAGTCCGATACGGCCCGGCTGAAAACCATAGCCGGTGCCGGTGTTGTCTCCCTGATTCAGAAAGTTGCCGAACTCATCGATGCCCAGACCCAGATAAGCACCGGTCAGGCCATCGTAGGGAAGATTGGTATTGGAACAGGTGTAAGCGAGACTGCCGCCGGTTGCGCCAATGGCGGGCACGGTGGCCGGACTTGCCGGATAGAAGGCAAGCGGCGAGCCGCAGCCGGGATTGCCGCTCGCATCCGTCGGCATGATGGCGCCGGTCACCGGCACGCAGCCATCCATGAGGTAGAAGCTGATGCCATCGGCACCGGTGCCGCCGTACGTCACTGTCTTGAAGGTGACCTGAATGCCGCCCGCGGTCGGGTACGCATTGCTGGACACAATGGCGCCGCGCTGCTGGTTGCCGAACGGGCTGCCATTGGTGAACCGTAGCGCCCCGAACGTAGGCGGATCCGGCTGTTGCGATGTCGGGGATGCCGGTGGGGAGAAGCCGCCAAGGTAGCCATTCTGCCCGCCCATCAGGTACTGGTCGTGATCGGCCGAGTTCACGTAGTACGAGTTCAGAACGGTCGTACAGGCCGGGATGCTCGAGGCGGGGGAGGCGAGCGAGGTGCTGGTGCCGGCAGTGAGGCAGGCGCCATTGAAGAACAGCCAGTTGCCGACGCCGCCGTTGGCGCTGCTGGTGGTGCTGGTGAAATCCTCCGTCAGCAAAGTCGGCGGCTGGGCGCCGGGTGCGCCGGCAACGCCCAGGGCGGGTGCGCCAGCGACACCCAGGGCGAGCGCGATCAGCGCCAGTGATCGTTGCAAAGAACTCATTGCTGGCATCCTCATCACTGACAACTCAAACATTTAACGCTGGCGCCGATTTCATACATGCTCTCCACGACCGCGACCGAGAGGGTCGTGCCGCCATAGCCCACTGCATCGATTTTGTAGACGCTGCCGCCACCATCGGCGCCCACCCCCATGTATTGAATGTAGAAGGAAGGCGGCCCAGCGTAGGTATTGGCTGTGGAACCGCTCGAGTCCGGCACGAAACTCATCGCCGTCGAACCCGAATTCGGGTGGAACGTGAAGCCGAGCGAGTTGCCGCTGCCGTCGGTCCACGGCACGGTCTGTGGGTTGGGCAGCAGACTCACCGGTGTCGGATTGATCGCGTTGCTGCAGATCAGCACCGCCGTCGGAACCACATTGATATCAGCCGAAGCGTCGCAGACCACCGGCGCGAGCGATGAGGTCGCGTTGCCGCTCAACCACCACTCCGCATACTGCTCCGCCACCACCGCTGCGTGCAGGGCACGCTCTTTCTCGCGGACATTGCCGGCAATTTTCTCCGCCAGCCCCGTGTTGCGGAACATGGCCAGCGCCAGGATCGTGACTACCAGCAACAGCAACAGGCTGGCAATCAGCACCAGACCTGATTGCCGCGCGCGGCTGCTTGGCACTCGCCGGCTCATGTGTTCACTCCCGTACGGCTCATGACCGGAATCACGCGCGTGAAGCTCGAAGTGGCGGTGGTCATCTGACCGCCGGTCTTGGTGTAATCCGGCACCAGAAAGTTCAGCGTGACCTTCACGACGGTGACATTCAGCCAGTTCGCGGCCGACATCTGGGCCGCGTTCAGGTATTGGATGACGGAGTAGTCATCGCTGCCGCCACCCACGGCCACACCGTAGAGCACCGACATCGACTGGATGTTCGGGATCAGGTTCACGGTCAGGACCGTGCCGGCAGGGTTGGTGGTGACCTGGCACTGCAGCCAGGGGGTGCCGTTGACCACCGCGACCTGGAACAGATTGGTGTACCACACCCCGGCAATGGGCGCGGATGAGGGCGCCGGGTTGCTCTGGCCCGCACAATTGATGACGCTGGCGTTGGGATCGGCCGCTGGCGTCAGGAAGCGCACGGCGAAGGTGTCACCACCAGGCGCAGTGGTACCGCCCAGCACCTGACCGCCCGCCATGGCGATGGCTGCGACGTTCTCGGCGGGGAAGCTGCTCAGCTGCTGCCCCACGGGGTCCGCGAAGTAGCCCGCCTTCTGCACGACGTTGGTGATCACCGTCATCGCGATGCGCTGGTTGTCCTGCAAGTCGGAAAGCGCCGTCTGGGTGGCGCTGGTCTTACGCGTCCCCATGACCAGGGTCATCAGGCCGCCGAGCAGGAACAGCGCGATCAATATGGCGATCGACAGCTCGATGAGGCTGAAGCCGCGCTGCGCCGGGCGAATCGCTGTCGATGAAAATGGGCGCGACATGCTCAAGGCTCCACGTACAAGGTGTACACCGGCGAATTAAGGTCGGTGGCGGCTGAACCGCTGGCGGCGGCGGCATTGTTGACGCTGCTCACGTTTTCGACCCAGGCGATCTGGATGGTGCAGCTCAACGGCACGCTGGCGAGGTTGCAGTTGATGGTGGCCTGGGCCGCCGGCACGATCGCACCGAGCGCCGTACCCCACTGCTGAACATCGTAGCCGGCGAGCTGCGCGGGCGAACACGCTGCGGCTGCGCAGTCCTGCGCCGGGCTCAGCGTGGGATCGCTGACCGCGACGCTGACCGTATTGACCGCGGTGGTCGCGACATTGACGGTAAAGCTCGCGGGCGGGGGATTGCCGACCCAATAGTCGCGATTGGCATGCATCGACGCCGCAAGACTGGCGGCCTCGATGGCCACCAGCGAGCGCACTCCCGAGGATTCGGTGGTCGACAGCGCCAGCGCCTGCATCTTCGCGATGCCGAGCATGCCGACCGCAATGATGACCAGCGCCACCATGACCTCGACGAGACTGAAGCCCTGCGGGCGTTGAGGGGTATTCATGTTCTGGCTCGTGGGCTGTTGGTCAGGTGCAGGCCGGCAAGGTCGTGGGCAGCTGCACCGAGAGGTTGCCGACATTGGTGATTTGCAGGCAGCGGGTCCAGGTGGCGTTGTTGGTCGCATCGTGGAGCGGCAACAGGGCCCCGCCGTTGCCGCTCATGGTGGTGAGCAGCCCCAGGGCCAGCCCTTCGCGATCAAACAGGACGTTGCTGGTGACGCCGTCGGTCAGGGTGTCGGTACTGGAGAAGGCCGCCTGCGTGCGCAGCACCAGGGCCGCGTTGCCACCGGTGGTCGGGGGGTTGGCGGCGTCCACGAACACGATCCAGCCCTGGTTCCAGTTGGTATTGCCCGTCGCACAGTCCGTGCCGGTGGTCGATACACAGACCACCACGTTCTGGCCCTGCTTGATGGCCTCGGATCGAGCGTATTGCATGTCGCCAAGCAAGCCATTGATTTCGCTTGTAATTCTGGAGGAGGTGCTGACGCTCTTGTAGTTGGTGGCGGCAAGTGCCAGCAGAATGCCGACGACGGTGATGACCACCATCAGCTCCAGCAGGGTGACCCCGGTCATCCGTGGCGGGCAGGCGGGAAAGGCGGGTTCTGGGGCTCGAGACATGGTGGCGACAGTAAGCAGGCAAGCTTGCGTGAATCTGACGACGCGAACTGCATCACACTATCGGGGACCTGAACAGTACCTGCGCCCTTGTCCCCCGGCCCTGGGCGCCCGACTCCAGGCTCAGCTGCGCCCCGTGCGCCTCGGCGATCTCCGAGACAATGGCCAGTCCCAGCCCGCAGCCATGGCCGACGCTGCCGGGAATGCGGTAGAAGCGTTCGCGGACCCGGCCGCGCTGGTCTTCGGCAATTCCCGGCCCGTCATCCTCGACTTCCAGGAACGGCCGGCTGTCGCGCAGCCCCGCGCGTACCGTCACGTGGCCACCCGGCGCGGTGTAATGGATGGCGTTGTCGACGAGGTTCCCCAGCAGATCCTCGAGCAGCCGCACGTTGCCCCGGATCGCCACCGGGTCAGCCTGACGCCCAGGTCCAGTCCCGCGTTCAAGGCGCGGTCCACGTTGCTCTCCACGATCCGTCCGGCGAGCGCCTTCAGATCCACGGTGTCGAACTGTTCGGCGAAGCTGGTGGCGGGATCGGCGCGCGCCAGCGCCAGCAGCTGATTGGCCGAGCGGGCGAGGTTCTCCATGCCCGCATGCAGCCCCTGCAGGCGCGGCCGCAGCGAGGCGGCGAGCGGCTCCTTCATCAGCAGTTCGAGATTCCCGAACAGACCGGCGATGGGCGTGCGCAGCTGATGCGCGGTGTCCGCCACGAAGCGTCGCTGCGACCGCGCCGCCTCCGCCAGCACGTCAAACAGGAGATTGAGCGCCTCAACCAGCGGTTTGACCTCGGCTGGAACCGACGTCGCATCCAGATGCTTGAGCTCACGCGGTGAACCCGCCTCGATCTGGCGGCGCAGTGACAACAGCGGCTTTAAGCCAAAGTGCACGCCGAGCCACACGATCAGCAGCGTGACATCCAGCTGGATGAAGTCCATGAGCCAGGTGCTGGCGAGAATGAAGCGCCCGGGCACAGCGCGCTGCGCGGCGGACTCGGCGACACTGATGATCACCACGTCGCTGTCGATGCTGACACGGTAGCTCGCGACCCGCAGGCGCTCGCCGCCGACGAACACATCCGCGAAGGTGGGATTCGCCGTCACCGAGGCGGCGGCGGCCGGCACCTCGCTGTTGCCGGCCAGGAACTCACCGTCCGCACTGACGATGGCGTAGCGCAGCGCCACCAGGTGATCGGCGCGATGCGCCGTGGCCGGTACCGCGCCCTGGTCAACGCGCAAGCGATGATCGACCTCGACTACACTGCCGGCCAGCGAAACGGCAGTATCGCCCAGGCGCTCGTCGTAGGCCGATTCGACGAAGGCCGTGGCCGCCCGGTAATTGGCGTACACCCCTGCCAGCATCAGCGCGGCCAGCGGCGGCAGCAGGAACCACAGCAGGCGGCGCTGAATGGAAGGCGCGGACTCAGTTGTGCGGTTCATCCAACCGGTATCCCAGTCCCCGAATGGTGCGGATGAGCGCGGCGTCACCCAGCTTGGCGCGCACGCGCGATACATAGACTTCAACGGCGTTGGGTGTGAGCGCCTGATCGAAAGTGGCAATGGCCTGCTGCAGGCGTTCCTTCGAGACCACGCGGCCGGAGCTCAGCGCCAGGCATTCGAGCACCAGCCATTCGCGTCCCGTGAGCTCTACCGGCGTTTCGTCGATACGCAGAATCCGCCCGGCCACATCCAGCCGCAGCCGCCCGAGATTGACCAGTTCACCGGCATACAGATTGGCCCGCCGGATGAGCGCGCGACAGCGCGCGACGAGCTCATCCTGCTCGAACGGCTTGAGCAGGAAATCGTCGGCACCGAGATTCAGGGCCTCGACCTTGATGGCCAGCGTGTCACGGGCGGTGAGAATGAGCACCGGCTGCGTCGCCCCGCGACTGCGCAGCCGGCGCACCAGCGACAGGCCGTCCTCGCCCGGCAGGCCAACGTCCACGACCAGCAGGTCGAAATGCTCGGTCGCGAGCGCGTTGAGGGCGGCTTCGCTACTGGCGCTGCGATCGACGGCGAAGCCCGCCGCACCCAGCCCCATGGTGATGGCATCGGCGACCAGGTCATTGTCCTCTACAACCAGGATGCGCATGGAATAATGGTACGGCTCAAGAGTCCACGGCGTAGTCGAATGAGTCGAGGTACAGCTGCTGCGGGCGCGCGCCGTGTGCGGGGAAGGCGCCGCGTATGGCCGTAATCATCGCCGGCGGCCCCGCCGCGTAGATCGCGAAGGGCGCCAGATCCGGATGATCGTCAAGCACCGCCGCATGCACCCATCCGGCACGATAGCCTCCCGAGGCCGTCTCGGCCTGCGACAGCACCGCGTGAAACGTGAGGCGCGGATGCCGCCCCGCCCACTCGCGCACCAGGTCCTCTTCATAAACGCCCGCCACGTCGCGCGCACCCCAGTACAGGTGCAGTTCGCGCGCCGAATCTTCCGCCAGCGCCTGACCCAGCATCGCCTTGATGGGCGCGAAGCCGGTACCGCCGGCGATGAAAATGACGGGCTCGGCGCCGCTTTGAAAAATGAACCGGCCCAGGGGCCCTTCGACCTTCAGCAGCGCCCCCTCGCGCAGGCGCCCGAACAGCGCTGCGCTGAAGAGGCCGCCGGGCACATGCCGGACATGCAGTTCCGGCTGGCTCCCGGCGTGCGGCGCATTGGCCACCGAGTAGCTGCGCCGCTGGCCGCCCTCGAGCAACACGTCCAGGTACTGTCCGGGCAGAAACTCCATCGACTCCACCGCCGGCAGGCGCAGCACCAGCCGCATGACATCGGGTGCGAGCAGCACGCGCTGGGCAATCCGACCGGGCAGCGTCTTGATTTCCGCCGCTGCGGCACTTTGGACCAGGCGCGCCTCCACGACCAGGTCGCTACGCGCGAGCGCCTGACACAGCAGCACATAGCCGGCTTGCGTTTCCTGCACGGACAACCCCAGGGGCGGCCCCGCCGGATACTCGATACGCCCACTCAGGAGCCGTGCACGACACGATCCGCAGCGACCGGAGCGGCAGCTGTGTGGCAGCGGCAACCCCGCCAGCTGCGCAGCCGCCAGCACCGGCAGATCCTCGGCAACGCTGATGCTGAGCTCGTGAGGAATGATGCGTACGGTATGATTTGCGGCCATTTCGCCGCAGATTACGCCCGATTGCGGTATTCTTGTGTGCAATGCGCATCAACTTCACGAAGATGCACGGCGTGGGCAATGACTTCATCGTCTTCGACGCGCCGCGCGACACGGCCGGACCCACTCCGGGACAGTTCCGCAGCCTCGCCAACCGCCATACCGGCATCGGTTTTGACCAAGCGCTGGTGCTGCATCCGCCGCGGCGCGCGGACACCACCATTTTTTATCAGATCTTCAACCGCGACGGTGATGAGGTCGAGCAGTGCGGCAATGGCGCGCGCTGCATTGCCTCGCTCCTGCACCGCCAGGGCCGCGCGCCCTCCGGCGAGTTCGTCATGGACAGCCAGGGTGGCCTGGTGCGCGCCCGGATCGCCGCCGCGCAGCAGGTGTCGGTGGAGATGGGCGTGCCCTCGTTTGAGCCCGCTGCGCTGCCGTTCGAAGCCGCGCAACGCCAGGAGCGCTACGCACTCAACGCCGGCAGCGACACGGTTGAAATCGGCGCCGTCTCGATCGGCAATCCGCATGCCGTGCTGCAGGTGGCCGCGGTGGACGCGGCTCCCGTTGCCAGCCTCGGGCCGGCGATCGAGGGCCACCGGCGCTTTCCGCGACGGGTCAATGTGGGCTTCATGGAGGTCGTCGACCGCGCCGAGATCCGCTTGCGGGTCTATGAGCGCGGCGCCGGCGAAACGCTGGCCTGCGGCACCGGCGCTTGCGCCGCGGTGATCGTCGGCCGTCAGCGTGGCCTGCTGGACCGTCAGGTGCGGGTGCGCGTCCGCGGCGGCGAGTTGCGCGTAGACTGGGACGGTCCCGGCGAACCCGTCTGGTTGACGGGTCCTGCCGAGGTCGCCTTTGAAGGTCATTTTGAACTAGGGGACGAAGCCAAATGAGCACCAGAGAGGCTCGCGGAATTCAGGCGCCGCAAAGCGAAGAGGAAACGGTTGCACACTATCTGCAGCAGAATCCGGAATTCTTTGAGAACCACCTGCCGTTGCTGGCGCGGCTGCGGCTGCCGCACGCGCGCGGCAGCTCCACCATCTCGCTGGTGGAACGCCAGGTGGAGGTGCTGCGCGAGCGGCACGCGGCGCTGGAGCAGAAGCTGGCGGACTTCGTCGCCGTGGCACGCGCCAATGACGGCGTTGCCGAGAAGCTGCATCGGTTCACCCGGCGACTGCTGCGCGCGCAGACGCGCCAGAGCGCCATCGAGCAGCTCGAAGCGAGCCTGCGCGAGGACTTCGACTCCTTTCACTCAGTGCTCGTGCTCATCGGCGAGCCGGACTCGGTCGCGCCGCAGCGATTCGTGCGTCTGGTGGGCGCCGAGGATGCGAACCTCAAGTCCTTCGAATCACTGTTCACCAGCGGCAAGCCGCGCTGCGGACAGGCGCGCGATTCGCAGCGCGACTTTCTGTTTGCCGCCGACGCCCCGGACATCGGTTCGGTGGCACTGGTGCCGCTCGGGGACCATGGGTCACTGGGGCTGCTCGCCCTGGGCAGCACGGACCGCGACCGCTTCCATCCCGGCATGAGCACCGATTTTCTGTCGCGGCTGGCCGACTTGATTTCGGATGTGCTGTCCCGCCCGTAACATCGCCGGCGGCCGGTCATGAACCCGGCCGCCCTTGAACAGCTGGCGCGCTTCCGCCAATACCTGGCCAAGGAACGCCGCCTCTCCGCTCATACCGACAGCAACTACGCGCGTGACCTGAACGCACTCATGCGCTTCTGCGGCCAGCAGGGCATCGCCGACTGGGCGGCCCTGGAACATGCGCACGTGCGACTGTTCGCGGCGCGCTCGCATGCCGGAGGACTCGCGCCGCGCAGCGTCCAGCGGCGCCTGTCGGCGGTGCGCAGCTTCCTCAACTTCCTGATCCGCGATGGTCTGCTCAACGGCAATTGCGCCCTCGACGTGCGGCCACCCAAGGGCCAGCGCCGCCTGCCGGTCACGCTCGACGCCGATACCATGGCGCGGTTGCTCGAGATTCCCGCGGACGACCCGCTGGCGATCCGTGATCGCGCCATCATGGAGCTGCTCTATTCCTCGGGACTGCGGCTGGCGGAACTCGTCGGGCTGAATCTTCAGGACCTGAACACGGCGGACCGAACGGTGCGGGTGCTCGGCAAAGGCAGCAAGACGCGGGTGTTACCGGTGGGCCGCAAGGCCTTGAGCGCTTTGGCGGCATGGCTGACGCAGCGGCGCAGCCTGCCGCGGGTCGACCCTCAGGCCGTCTTCGTCGGCGCCGCCGGCCGGCGCTTGGGCGCCCGCGCGATCCAGAAACGGGTCGAATACTGGGCGGTGCGCCAAGGGCTGCCGATGCACGTCCATCCGCACCTGTTCAGGCACTCATTCGCCTCGCATCTGCTTGAATCCAGTGGACAATTGCGTGCCGTCCAGGAACTCCTCGGCCACGCGGACATTGCCACGACCCAGGTCTACACCCATCTTGATTTCCAGCATCTGGCCCGCATTTACGACGCTACCCATCCTCGCGCACGTAAGAAGGCATGAACCGGACCGCAGCCATGAGCAACACTTTCGATCCCCACGGAACCACCATCCTCGCAGTACGCCGCAACGGCGCCGTTGCCATCGGCGGCGATGGCCAGGTCACTCTCGGCAACACCGTCATGAAGGGCAACGCCCGCAAGGTGCGCCGGCTGTACGGCGAGAAGGTGCTCGCCGGTTTTGCCGGCGGCACGGCCGATGCGTTCACGCTGTTCGAGCGTTTCGAGGGCAAGCTCGAGAAGCATGGCAATCTCACGCGCGCCGCCATCGAACTGGCCAAGGACTGGCGCTCCGACCGCTACCTGCGGCGCCTGGAAGCCCTGCTGCTGGTGGGCGACAAGGAAAAGATTTTCGTCATCTCCGGCAACGGCGATGTGATCGAGCCTGAATACGATGTCGCCGCCATCGGCTCGGGCGGCTCCTACGCGCTCGCCGCCGCGCGTGCGCTGGCGGAATCCACCGACCTGGATGCGCGCGGCATAGTCGAGCGCGCGCTCAATATCGCGGCCGACATCTGCATCTACACCAACCGCAATCTGCTCATCGACGAGATCAAGTAAATGGCAACTGCAGCAATTGAGAGCGCGGCGCCCGCTGATTCCGGCGTCCCGATTGAGGCAGCGGCCGAGGCCGTGCTGCCGCAGGACATGACGCCGCAGGAGATCGTGCGGGAACTGGACAAGCACATCATCGGCCAGCAGGCGGCGAAGCGCGCCGTGGCGATCGCCCTGCGCAACCGCTGGCGGCGGATGCAGATTCCCGAACCGATGCGCCATGAAATCACGCCGAAGAACATCCTGATGATCGGTCCCACCGGCGTGGGCAAGACCGAGATTGCGCGGCGACTGGCGAAGCTCGTCAATGCGCCCTTCGTGAAAGTCGAGGCGACCAAGTTCACCGAAGTGGGTTACGTGGGCCGCGACGTGGAATCCATCGTCAAGGAACTTGCCGATGTCGCCGTCAAGATGACCCGCGAGCAGGAAGTCGGCAAGGTACGCGCGCGCGCGGCGGATGCCGCGGAGGAACGCGTCCTCGACGCGTTACTGCCCAAGGCGCGGGTCATGGGTTTTTCGACCGACGAGCCACCGCAGCCGCGCGACGCCGAGACCCGCCAGAAACTGCGCAAGCGGTTGCGCGAGGGCGAGCTCGACGAGCGCGAGATCGAGATCGAACTGCGGGCGCTGTCCGGCGGTGTGGAGATCATGGCGCCGCCCGGAATGGAGGAGATGCAGCAGCAGTTGCAATCGATGTTCCACAACCTCGGCAACCAGCGCAGCCGGCCCCGCAAGGTGAAGGTCAAGGAGGCGTTGAAGCTGCTCGTGGAGGATGAGGCGGGCCGCATGATCAATGAAGAGGAGCTGAAGGTTCGTGCGCTTCACAATGCCGAACAGAACGGCATCGTCTTCATTGACGAAATCGACAAGGTTTCGCGTCGCGGCGAAACCGTCGGTGCGGATGTCTCGCGTGAGGGAGTGCAGCGCGATCTGCTGCCGCTGATCGAAGGGTCAACGGTCTCGACGAAGTACGGCCCGTTGAAGACCGATCATGTGCTGTTCATCGCCTCCGGCGCTTTCCACCTGTCGAAGCCCTCGGATCTGATTCCCGAACTGCAGGGTCGTCTGCCGATCCGGGTGGAACTGAACTCACTGACGGTGGATGACTTCATGCGCATCCTCACCGAACCGGACGCATCACTGACGGCGCAGTACCGGGCGCTGCTCGCCACCGAGGGGGTGAGGGTGACGTTTGCCTCGGATGGAGTGCGGCGCGTGGCCGAGATTGCACATCATGTGAATGAACGCACCGAGAACATCGGCGCGCGGCGGCTGCACACGGTGATGGAACGGCTGCTGGAAAGCGTCTCCTACGAGGCGAGCGAGGCCGAGCGGCGCGATGTGACGGTGGATGGCGAGTACGTCACCAGCCACTTGGGTGACCTGGTCAAGGACGAGGACCTGAGCCGGTACATTCTCTAGCACCGGCTCAAGCCCCCTGCGGGCGTCAGCCGGTGACGCCCTTGAGGCTCAGGTTGGCACTCTTCGCGGCCGCCAGGCGCTGGCCGATGTCGGACCAGTTCCACAGGTTCCACAGCGCATCGAAGAACTTCACCTTCTCATTGACGTACTGCAGATAGAAGGCGTGCTCCCAGGCATCCACCACCATCAGCGGCACGGAGCCCTGAAAGACGCTTTGCTGATGATCGTGCACCGAGCCGATGATCAGCTGCTGCGTCAGCGGTTCCAGATACAGCGCCGCCCAGCCGGATCCCTGGATGGTGGCTGCCGTCTTGTTCAGTTGCAGTTTGAAAGAATCGAAGCTGCCGAAGTCACGGTTGATGGCCGTGGCCAGCTCCCCGCTCGGCGCGCCGCCGCCCTTCGGGCTCAGGTTCTGCCAGAAAATGCTGTGCATGACATGCCCGGAGATGTGGAACGCCAGGGTGCGCTCGAGCACACCGGCGCCATCCAGCGCGCCCTTCTGACGGGCCTCCGCCAACTGCTCGAGCGTCTTGTTGGCACCATCGACATAGGCCTTGTGATGCTTGCTGTGATGCAACTCCATGATGCGGACCGAGATATGCGGCTCCAGAGCACCGTAGTCATAGGCCAGATCGGGCAATACGTACTTGGTCATGGGCGCCTCCACAGATTCGTTGGTTGCATTTTGTTGGGGGGCAAATGATACGACGCAGGGGCCACCCGGTCACGGAGTAGATCACCTACAATCCAGTCGGATGTCAGCACCGTTGTACGCCATGGTGACGTCTCGCCCCGCGGCAATCCCGCTGCCCTGGTGGCTGCGGCTGCTGTCCCGGGTGCCGCTTGCGATCCTCTACGCGCTCGCCGCCGTCGCGATCTGGATGATGCGACGGCTCCTGCGTCACCGTGTCGAAACCGTGCGCACCAACATTGAGCGCAGTTTTCCCGATCTGCCACGCCGCGAGCGGCGGCTGATGGAAAGCGGTTACTACAGCAACCTGTCGCAGGTGGTGGCCGAAGTCATCAAGATGGCGGCACTGAATCGTGATGAGCTGCAGCAGCGCGTCAGGTTCAGCAATCCGCAATTGATTCGTGACGTGATCTCGGCCGGCAACAGTGCGGTCGTGGTGTGCGCGCATCAATGCAACTGGGAGTGGCAGCTGCTCGCGCTCTCGGCGCAGCTGCAGGTGCCGGTGCAGGCCGCCTACAAGCCACTGCGCGGAGCACTGGGCGAGCACCTGATGCGCTCGCTGCGGTCGCGGTTCGGCGCCGAGCTGGTGCCCGCGAAGGAGCTGCTGGCGAGCCTGCTGAGGCGGCGCGATGCGCGGGTCATCGCCATGGTGGCCGACCAGGCACCGGTCAGCAGCGACTTCAAGCACTGGACCCGCTTCCTGGAGCAGACCACGGCGTTCTACATGGGGCCGGAAAAGATCGCTCAGGCCACGCGCTTCGCCGTGATCTTCGCCGGGATGCGTCGGGTGGCGCGTGGGCAGTACGAAGTGGCCTGCGAACTGCTGGCCGCGCCGGGCGAGCGTCCCGCGAGCGGTGTGATCACCGAACGCTATGCGCGTGCCGTGGAGAGGCAGGTACGGGCGGCGCCGGCCGACTGGTTGTGGTCACACCGGCGCTGGAAGCTGCCTGCTCCGGGGCCGCCGGGCACGGCGTGAGCGCTAGCGCGGTTTCGGCGCGCGCTGGCCGCGCCGATCGCGCGCCCGCTGCACCATGCTCTGACGCTGCGCCGGGGTTGCGCTTTGCCAGCGCTGCCGCAGCTGCTGCCGGCGCTGCTGCGGCAGCTGCTGGAACTTGCGGAAATTTTCCCGATCCGCCTGCTGTTGCGCGGAGGGCAAGGCACGGAAGTCTTCCCAGCGCTTGCGCAGCAGGTCGCGGCGCTGCTGCGGCAGCTGCTGCCATTGATTGAAGCGCTGGCGCGCCTGGGTGCGCTGGTCCGGCGACATGCCCAACCACCGCTGGCTGCCGCTGGCGAGTGACTGCTGGCGCTGCGCGGGGAGTTGATCCCACTGGCCCGAAACCCGCGACAGCAGCCGCTGCTGGTCCGCTGACAGCGAGTTCCACGGCACCGCGCGCGCGGCCGGCGGCGCACTCGCGCCCGGACTTGCGACCTGCGCACGGACCGGCGCGCACAGGCCCGCCGACAGCAACCCTGTCAGCAGCAGCGCCCCGATCAGGCCTGGCTTAATGTTCAACTGTCGCACTCTCTTTCCCAGGCGCACTGCTTGAGGGGGGCGCCGCCGGCGGCTTTTTTGCCGGCCGCGTGCCCGTACGCGCCAAATACTGTTTCCACCCCTCGTCGTCGGAATCCACCGACCCCAAGAACTCGATCAGATCCGCGTCGGCTGGCTCTACGCTCTTCGCCGGCGGCTGCCCCGCGCGCAGCAGCAACGGCAAGCCAAGCAGCATGCCGATGCATAGCAAGGCACGGACGGGCCGCAGCCCGTCGGGTGCTGTCATCAGGTCGTCGCCTCGCCGGCATTCTGGCCAACTCCCTGGCCCGCACCGTCGCCCTGCGCCGCCGCCCACTCATAGAAGGAGCCATCGTTGTCCTCCATGAGGTGCATGGCATCGTCATCCGTGACCAGGTCCAGGACATCCAGCGCATTGGCCGGATTGTCGGTGACCGCGGCCAGATGATGGCCGCCGCTGTTCAGCATGAAAACCGCCACCAGCGCGACCGCCGCGGCGGCACCCGTCGCCGGCATCACCATCCGACGTGTCAATGCCCCATGAAATCGTGCCAGCCAGGACGGCCTGGCGGCCGCGGCCACCGCGGCCTGGCGCGCCTGGTTCAGGCGCGAGCGCGTGTGGGCATCGATCCGCGACAGTCCCTCATCGAGCACCAGGCGCGAACGCAATTCGAGGCCGCTTTGCAGCAGCGTGGTCTGCGATGCCCCACCCTCACCGGCGTTCATAGTTCGAAATCTCCAAGTTTCAGACGCAACGCCTGCAGGGCGCGAAAATAGTGTGTCTTGACGCTGCCTTCAGAGCAACCCATGGACTGCGCGGTTTGCGCAACGTCCAAACCCTCGAGATTGCGCAACAGGAAGGCCTGGCGCTGGCGGTTGGGCAGCTCCTGAAGCGCAGCATCCAGCGCGGTCATCGCCTCATCCAGTTCCAGCCGCGCGACCGGTGGCAGATCGTGGCTGGGCGCCTGGGCGATCGGATCGGCGTCGTCATCATCCTCATCGCGGCGGAACGGCATCCACGCCATGACGCGACCGCGGACGGTGCGACGACGCTGCATATCGCGGATGCGGTTTTCCAGGATCCGGTAGAAGAGCGGCTTCCACTCCGCCTCGGGCCGGTTGGCGTAAGCGCGCGCCAGCTGCAACATGGCATCCTGCACCGCGTCCAGCGCATCGTCCTGATGCCGCAGGCCGGCCTGCGCGATCTTGTAGGCCTTGAGCTCCACGCTCGCCAGAAACTGGTTGAGCGCTCGCGATTGGGCCGCAGAGGTGTCGTTCAATAGGGTGTCGCCGCGCGATGTGGCGGGCATGTTATAAGCCGGCGCGAGACTGGCAAAGGCACCCATACAGGGTATAACGCGGGGGCTTGACCCGCGGTTGACCCATTTGGCGCGAATTGCTCAGGACGCGTAATCCATTGATTTGAATAATACTATCAGAATTTCACGCGTCGCCCTGGACGTGCCCCTGCGCCGTCTTTTTGACTACCTGGTGCCCGAGGGTACCGCACAGCCGGCTGCCGGCACGCGCGTCCGGGTGCCGTTTGGCCGCCAAACCCTGATCGGCGTGGTCATCGAGCAGGCCGATCAGTCCCCCATCCCCGAGGATCGCCTCAAGCCCTTGACCGCGGTGCTGGATAGCGTCCCGGTGCTGGGCGGACCGGTGCTGGAGCTGGTGCGCTGGGCCAGTGACTACTATCACCATCCGATCGGTGAGGTGATCGCCGGGGCCCTGCCCAAGGCCCTGCGCGATGGCGCCAGCGCCGTAGCGCTGGTGGAACTGTGGCGCGTGACACCGTCAGGCCGTGAGGCCCTCTCCGCGGGGCGTCTCGCCCGCTCGCCCGCCCAGCGCCAGTTACTGGAACTGCTGAGCCAGCATGATGCAATGCCGCAGACGATGCTCGCGCAACGGCTGCCGCGCTGGCGGCCCGCGGCGGCTGCGCCCATCAGGCAAGGCTGGGTGGTGCGCGAGGCGGTCGACGCGGAGGCGCTGCCGGGCGATGCGGCCATCATCGCAACGCCGGCATTGGACGCTGCCGAGGCGGTGCCGCTCCCCACCGCCGAACAGGCGCAGGCGGTCATCGCCATCCGCGCCGCGCTCAACGGCTTTGCCGCGTTCGTGCTGCACGGTCTGACGGGCAGCGGCAAAACCGAGGTGTACCTGCAGGTGATGCAACAGGTGCTGGCGCAGGGTCAGCGCGCGCTCGTGCTGGTGCCGGAGATCGGGCTTACGCCGCAGCTGGTGCGACGCTTTGCGCAGCGCCTGCAGGTGCCGCTGGCCGTGCTGCATTCGGCGCTCACCGACAACGAACGCCTGGTCGCCTGGCGTGCGGCCGCCAGCGGCACCGCGCGCATCATCGTCGGCACGCGCTCGGCGGTGTTCGCACCGGTGCCCGACCTCGGCATCATCATCGTGGACGAGGAGCATGACGCCTCGTTGAAGCAGCACGAAGGCGGCTTCCATTATTCGGCGCGTGATCTGGCGCTGGTGCGGGCGCAGCGCGCGCAGGTACCCGTGGTGCTCGGCTCCGCCACACCTTCACTGGAAACACTGCAGAATGTCAGCAGCGGGCGCTACCAGCGCCTGATGTTGCCACGGCGGGCCGGGCAGGCGCCGGCGCCGCGCCTCGGGCTCGTGGACCTGCGGGCCCACGCCGTGACCGGCGGGCTTTCGACCCCCGTGGTACAGGCCATCGAGCGACATCTCGCCGCCGCCGGTCAGGTGCTCGTGTTCCTGAATCGCCGCGGCTACGCGCCGACCCTGCTGTGCACGGCCTGCGGTTGGGTCGCCGCCTGCACGGAATGCGATGCACGACTGACGGTTCATCAGCGCTCGGGACGGCTGCGCTGTCATCACTGCGGCGCCGACGCCGCCCTGCCGAAGAGCTGCCCGCAATGCGGGTTCGAGGTGCGCCCGGTGGGCCAGGGCACCGAACGCGTCGAGGAGCGTTTGCGGGAGCTGTTTCCGCAGCAGTCGCTGGTACGCGTCGATCGTGACGTGGTGCGCGGCCAGGGCGATATGGAGAGCGCCTTGCACAGCATCAACAGCGGTGCGGCGCGCATCCTGGTCGGCACCCAGATGATCACCAAGGGCCACGACTTCCAGAACATGACGCTGGTCATCGTGCTGAACGCGGACCAGGGGCTCTTCAGCACCGACTTTCGCGCCGCGGAGCGGCTCGCGCAGACCATCGTCCAGGTCGCAGGCAGAGCCGGGCGCGGCAGCCGCGCCGGCGAAGTACTCATTCAAACCGCATTCCCCGAACATCCGCTGCTGCAGACACTGGTGAGCGAGGGCTACGATGGCTTCGCGCGCGCGGCGCTCGCGGAACGCGCGGCGTCTGCGTGGCCGCCCTTCAGTCGGCTCGCGGTGGTGCGCGCATCGGCCACCACCGCCGCGGCGGCCCTGGAATTTCTGACCGAGGCGCGGCGGCTTGCGGGCTCACCGCGAGCCGTCAAACTGCTGGGGCCGGTTCCGGCCGCGATGGCCAAACGCGCCGGCCGCTACCATTCGCAGTTGTTGCTGGAGAGTGCCGATCGGACCGCGCTGCATCGCCTGTTGAGCGAGTGGCTGGAGAAGATCGCGGCGCTGCCCGGCGCCCGGCAAGTGCGCTGGGCACTGGATGTGGATCCGATCGACCTGTTCTGAGCGAATGGTAAACTCGATTTTTATAGAAGCGGAAGTTCTCCCTCTTGAAGCCCCAGCTCGAACAGCTCCTGCTCCAGGCCGTGAACGGGCTGGTCGGCGGCCTGCTGCCGCAGGCCCCCGAGGCCGCCCAGATCACCGTTGAGCGCACCCGTGATGCGCAACACGGTGATTTCGCGACCAATGTCGCCTTGCGGCTGGCCAAAGCGGCAGGCCGCAATCCGCGCGAGCTCGCGCAGGCGATCGTCGCGGCGCTGCCGGCCAATGAACTGATTGAACGCGCCGAAGTCGCCGGCGCCGGATTCATCAATTTCTACCTGAGGTCCGCCGCGAGCACTCTGGAACTCGCGCGCATCCATGCACTCGGCGATGCCTACGGCCGCAGCAATGCGGGCGCGGGGCTGCGCGTGCTGGTTGAATTCGTCTCCGCCAATCCCACCGGTCCCCTGCATGTCGGCCACGGCCGCCAGGCAGCCTACGGCGCGACGCTCGCAAACCTGCTCGCCGCCACCGGCTTCGATGTGCAACGCGAGTACTACATCAATGATGCCGGCCGGCAGATGGACATCCTCGGCGTCAGCTGCTGGATCCGGTATCTGGAACTGTGCGGCGAGTCGCTGCCCTTTCCCACCAATGGCTATCGCGGCGACTACGTCCGGCCGCTGGCGCAGCGCCTGCTGGAACTGGAAGGCCGACGGCTGCGCGTGCCGGCCGCGACGCTCATAGCGGGCCTGCCGGCCGATGCGCCCGAGGGCGACAAGGAACTGCACATCGATGCGCTCATCGAACGCTGTCGTGAACTGATCGGCGAGGGCGGCTTCCGCGACGTGCTCGGGCTGTCGCTGGACATGATGATCAGCGACATCCGCGATGACCTTGCAGCCTTCGGCGTCGATTTCGATCGCTGGTACTCGGAGGCCACGCTCGCCTCCTCCGGGGCGATCAATCGGGCGCTCGAGCGGCTGCGGGCGCAGCACCAGATCTACCTCAAGGATGGCGCGCAGTGGTTCGCGGCCAGCCAGTTCGGCGATGAGAAGGACCGCGTCGTCGTGCGCGAAAACGGCGTCGCGACCTATTTTGCCTCGGACATTGCCTACCACCTGGAAAAGCGCGAGCGGGGTTTCGCCAAGCTGCTCGATGTGCTGGGCGCCGATCACCACGGCTATGTAGCGCGGGTGCGCGCCGGGCTTACGGCGATGGGCGAACCGGGCGAGAGTCTCGAGGTCACCCTGATCCAGTTCGTGAGCCTGTTCCGGGGCGGCGAAAAGATCGCCATGGGCAAACGCGAAGCACAGTTCGTGACGCTGCGACAGCTGCGCGAGGAAGTGGGCAACGATGCGTGCCGGTTCTTCTATCTGATGCGCAGTCACGATCAGCCGCTGGACTTTGACCTGGAGCTGGCCAAGTCACGCAGCAACGAAAATCCGGTTTACTACATCCAGTACGCCCACGCGCGGGTAACGAGCGTGCTCAAGCAGCTGGTCGCGAAAGGCCTTACGTTCGATCTGGCCGAGGGACTCGCGAATGCGACGCTGCTCAGCGGTTCGCACGAACAGGCGCTGGTGCAGGCCGTATCGCGCTATCCGGAGGCGCTCGCGAGCGCCGCGGCGCAGCGTGCGCCGCACGTGCTGGTCTATTACCTGCGAGAACTGGCCAATGCCTTCCACACCTACTACAACGCCGAGCAGTTCATCGTCGGCGATGGGCCCTTGCGCAACGCCCGCCTGACGCTGGTCAGCGCCGCACAGCAGGTAATCCGCAACGGCCTCACGCTCCTGGGCGTGAGCGCTCCCGAGAGCATGTGACGCGACACGGCGCACGGGACTACAAGTCGGCACGGCGGCGCGGCAGCGGCGCGGCCCGCTGGCAGGACTTCGCCATGGGCCTGGTGGCCGGCGCAGTCGTCGGCGCGATGACCTGGGCATTCACCCATCAGACGCAGCGTTTGCCGGTGGCGCTCGATGCCCCGAAACCCGAAGCACGCAAGGCGCCGCCGCTGGAATCCGCGGGCGAAGGCAGCGGCTCAGGCCCGCAGCACTACGACTTCTACTCGATGCTGCCGAACTTTGAAGTGGTCGTGCCGGAGAAGGAGCGCGACGTGAAGCGTGACCTGCCGACCGCCAAAATCGAGAAGCCCGGCGCCTACGTGCTGCAGGCCGGTTCATACCGCAACGAGGGGGACGCGGACCGGGTCGCCCGCCAGTTGACCCTGCAGGGCATCACCGCCAAGGTGCAGCGCGTCGCGCTCGATGCCGATGTCTGGTTTCGGGTGCGGGTCGGGCCGATCAGTGACCTTCCGCAGCTGAACAAAGTGCGGCACCAGCTGCAGTCGGCCGATGTCGACGCCCTGGTGATCCGCGTCGGCGATTGAGCGCAGCCTCGAATCAGTCCTCCGCGGTGGCGCGAAAATCCACGCCGAGCGATCGTAGCTTGCGATACAGGTGGGTGCGCTCCATGCCGACCCGCTTGGCGAGCCGCCCGACCTTGCCATTGCAAAGCAGCAGCTGCTGTTGCAGATAGGCGCGCTCGAACTGTTCGCGGGCTTCGCGCAGCGGCAACGCCAGGAGGTCCTGCTTGACCAGCGGTTCGCCCGGGACCGTCTGCATGGTGAGTTCCTGCTCGATCTCCTCCAGCCGGATCTCCTCAGGTCCCCCCTGGATCAGCAGCCGCTGCACCAGGTTCTTCAGTTCGCGAAGATTGTCCGGCCAGGGGTAGTTGCGCATGCGGTTCTGTGCCGCGACGCTGAAGCGGCGGAAGGTCAGGCCTTCCGCATCCACCGCGCGATCCACATAGTGACGCAGCAATTCCGGAACATCCTCGGCGTACTCGCGCAGCGGCGGAATACGCACCACCAGGGTGTTCAGATGTCCGAGCAGGTCGCGGCGGAACTCCGAGCCCACCGAGCCCGCACGGCCCTCGATTCCCGGCTGCGCCGAGGACAGCACGCGCGCCTCGAAGCGCTGCACGCCTGCCGACTTCAGGCGCGAGAACGTGCCCGACTCCAGCACCCCCATCAGCACGCGCTGCGCGATCTGCGGCAGATCCTCGATTTCATTGATGAAGAGTGATCCGTCGCCCGCCTGTTCGAGAAATCCCTTGGTCTCACCGCTGCCCAGCAGCAGCGCTTCGGCATCCGTCTCACGCAGGGTACTGGCGATCAGGGTGACGAAGGGGGACGCCGCCCGCGGACTCTCCGCATGCAGGTAGCGGGCGAACGCCTCGCGTCCGGATCCGGACTCACCGATCAGCAGGACCGCGGAGCGATTCGTGGCCAGCTGCTGCAGGTCGGAGCGCAGCTGCTGGATGACCCGGCTCTTGCCGGCCGGAATCTGGATCTGGCTGGGCGCCAGGCGTGCCGGCTGGCGCTTGCGCTTGCCGGCCTCGAGCGCGCGCTCGACGGTCCGCAGCAACTTCGCGATCGACAGCGGCTTCTCGACGAAATCAAAGGCGCCGAGCCGCGTTGCCTCGACGGCCGTCTCGATGGTGCCGTGGCCGGACATCATGACAACCTGAACGCCCTCGGATGCGGACTGCGACAATTCGCGCAGCAGCGTGATGCCATCGACACCCGGCATCCAGATATCCAGCAGCACCAGGTCCGGAGTCTGGCGTGCGCGTGCCGCGCGGGCCTGCTCGGCATCGGCGGCCACCTCGACCGTGTAGCCCTCCTCCGAGAGAATCTCTTTCAGCAGGCCGCGAATATCGGCCTCATCATCGACCACCAGGATCCGCATCGCACTCATCCGACGATCTCCTTCCGTATTGCCGGCCGACGCTCGCGGTACGTGTGGGCTCCCCGGGTACTGTCACGCAAGGGCAGAGTCACACGCACGCTGGCGCCGCCTTCGGGCCTGTTCTCCGCCTCGATGCGACCCCCATGCTCCTCGACGATCTTCTTGACTATCGCGAGGCCCAGACCGGTCCCCCGCGGCTTGCTGGTCACATACGGATCGAAGACCCGACTGAGCAGCTCGCGCGGAAAACCGGGTCCATTATCACAAACTGTGACGACACCGTGGGCCCATTCGGCGTTCTCGGCCTGCTGCAACCGAGTTGAGATGTCTACGACTGGCCGTTCACTGCCCTCCAGCGCCTCGAGCGCATTGACGAGCAGGTTATTGAGAATTTGTCGCACCCGGCCGCGGTCCGCTTCGATGATTCCCAACTGCGGGTCCAGGTCCAGACGGATCTGCACCCGACTGTCCGGGGAGCGGTACAGCTCGACCACCTCCGCGACCAGGTCATTAAGGCTGAATCCGCTGACTTTCATGTCCGGCGCACGGGCGTATTCGCTGAAAGCGTTGACCATCTGCTTCATGGTCTCGACCTGCTGCACGATGGTGTCGGTGGAGCGGGCCAGCAGTTCCGCGTCCTCGCGACCCATGTTCGCGATCAGCTTGCGTCGCATGCGCTCCGCGGACAGCTGGATGGGTGTCAGCGGGTTCTTGATCTCATGCGCCAGGCGGCGCGCCACCTCACCCCAGGCGGCATCGCGCTGCGCCTGCAGCAATGCCGTAATGTCATCAAACACAATGACGTAGCCGCGCTCGCCGCCCTCCACGCCCAGCGGCGTGCAGGCGCACATCAGCACCCGGCGCTCCGCGCCGCCGTCCAGATCGATCTGTTCGCGCCACTCCTCGCGGCCGGCGGCGAAGCGCACGACCAGGGCTGCCACGAACTGACTGAAGCGCTCCTTGCCGGCGGCCAGCTGCGACAGCGAGGAGCCGGTCGCCTGCGTCAGGTCCACCCCCATGATCTGTCCGGCAGCCTCGTTCGCAATCCGGACCATCAGTTCGCTGTCCACCGCCAGCACGCCGGTGGACAGGCGCGCGAGAATCACCGCCAGTCGGCCGCGTTCGCGCTCCACCGCCTCCTGGCTGCGCCAGGCCTCCTCGCGGGCCCGTCGCAGGCGCTTGGTCATGTCGTTGAACGAATGGACCAGGTAGCCCAGTTCGTCCCGGGACGGCAGCGGCAGGCGGGTGGCGAAGTCCCCCTTGCCGACCGCCCGGGTGCCGGCAATCAGGTCCTGCACCGGCCGGATCAGCCGCTGCGCGGAATAGATGGCGCCATACATGGCCGCCAGCATCGCCAGCAGCAGCACCAGGGTGAGGGTCAGGCGGAAACTGTTTTTCAGCGGTTCGCGCAGCGCCGCGAGGTCCCCGTACTGCGAGTAGGTCTGCTGCACGCGCTCCGAGAGCTTGGCCAGCTGTTGCGGCACCTCGTATACGGCATAGACGTAGCGCCGGTCATTGGAGTCGCGGGTCTCCGAGAGGGGCGCTGCGACCCGGATCAGATACTGGCCGCCCACCTGCGGGTCGATGCCCACGTAGGGGCGGTGCTGGCTGATCTGACGCAGCACATCAGTGGGCGGCGGCGCCGGCGCCATGTCGGTGGCGTTGTCGCTGCTGAAGGCCAAGACGTGCTGGTCCGAATCGATCAGCACGATCTCACTCGCGGCGGTCGCGCGCAGCTCCTCATTGAGGCGCAGCACCACCTGGTCGCGCGGTGTGAATATCAATGAGGCGGCGAAGCCCTCGGTGCGCCTGCCGTATTCACGCATGCGCACGTCGATGGCCTCGCGTGACAGCAGCAACGCATCATTCAGACCCTGCTTGACCTCGATCCGGAACCAGCTGTCGATACCCCGGTTGAGGAAGTCCAGCGAGAACAGGTACACGACCAGCAGGGGCGCGATCACCAGGGCGCCGAAGGTGGTCACCGTGCGGGCGGTAAGGCGCGACCCGGGGACGTTGGCCCGATAGTCGCTGACCAGCTGCCATATCTTGCGCGAAATCAGCACCGACAGGCCGATCACGCCGATCAGGTTCAGCAGCAGGATCCAAGGCTGCAGGCGCCCGAACTCCGAGGAGTTCTGCACGCTCTTGGCAAGCAGCAGCAGCGCGCTGGTGCCGATCACCGCCCACAGCAGACCCTGGGCGTAGGTGCCCCAGGGACGACGGGGTGGGGTCAGGTTGTCAGTGACCATGTGTACCAGTCACTGACCCGGCTCCAGTCATCGGTCCAGAACAGGAGCGCGCGCAGCGAGGAGGAAAGGTGCCCGCGATGAATACCGGCGCGGACGCTGATCACGTACTGCGCACCCGTCTCCAGCTGCGGCTCCACCAGGATCGGCCAGCCCTCCACGGTGCCGAGGTACTGCAGCGCGGCATCGAGTGTGGCGAAGGTCTGCTGGTCGCTGGTCTGCGGGTCGCGCACCACGTAGCGATCGCTGACCGTGTGATAGGCCAGTTCACGCCGCAGCGTCACATCGACCACAGTGCTGTTGAGCCAGAAGCGCCGCACGCGCTCGACGCGCGCATCCACGTCGAAGATCAGGTCGACGCCATCCCGCAACGCCTCGCTGATGGCCGGTGTCATCGGGTAGTCGATGCGGGCATGCAGCTGGAACACCGAGTGATCCAGGTCGACGAACGCGGATCGCACCTGCAGCACGCCATCGAGTGCATCGCCCGGCACGACCACGCTGCATAGCGCCATCCAGGCCGCCGCCAGCATCACCCACAGGGAGCGAGGTCGTCGATACATTATCAATGCGGTCCGGATGTGTCTTTCTGCAGACAAGCATAATAGAAGCCATCGGTGCCCGCCTCGCATCCGGGCAGCAGCTGCAGCCCATGGCCACAGAGAACGGCCCCGGGAGCGCGCGCGGCCGCGAGCAGCTGCTGCGGCGGTATCACCCGCAGTGGCGCGGGGTGATTGGCGCTGAAGCGTGCGATCAGCGCATCGTTTTCCTGAGGCAGGATCGAGCAGGTGCAGTACAGCAGTCGCCCCCCCGGCGCCAGTCGCGTTGCCGCATATTCAAGCAGTGCCAGCTGGGTCGCTGCGAACGCTGCGATATCCGATTCGCGGCGCAGCAGGCGGATGTCCGGATGTCGGCGGATGACGCCGGTCGCCGAACAGGGCGCATCCAGAAGGATGCGATCGAAGCCGCCTTGCGCCAGCGCCGCCGCCGGCGCGCCGTCCGGACCGCGACCGGTTGCAAGGTCTGCGACCACGAGCTGCGCGTCGCGTCGGCAACGCTCCAGATTGTCCTGCACGCGCAGCAGCCTTGTGGCATCCAGATCCGCAGCGACCAGCTCGCACCTGCCACCGGCCCGCTCCAGGATGTGCACGGTCTTGCCGCCCGGGGCCGCGCAGGCATCGAGGACCCGCATGCCCGGTTGCGCATCCAGCAGCACGGCGGCCAGCTGCGCGCCGCTGTCCTGCACCGACACCCAGCCCTCGCCAAAGTGGGGCAGAGCCGCAACGCCTACCGGCGTCGCCAGTTCCACGGCCGCCGGCGCCCAGTCCGAAGCACGCGCCTCGATGCCGGCGTCGCGCAGCAACTCCACATACGCAGCCCGATCGATGCGCGTGATATCCACGCGCAGCGTCATCGGCGGATGCACGTTGTTGGCCGCCATCACGTCAGCCGCGTGCTGCGGCCAGGCCCGCTTCAAGGCAGCAGCCAGCCACGCGGGATGGGCGGCGGCGGCCACCGGATCGGCATCGATCGCGGCCAGCAGGGTTTCGCGCTCGCGCACGAACCGGCGCAGCACCGCATTGACCAGGCCGGCGGCCCGCACCTGTCCCAGCATGCGCGCCGCATTGACGGCGGCGTTGACCGTCAATTGCGCCGGGTTGCGCGAGTATTCGATCTGGTGCGCCGCGGCGATCAGCAGCGCGCTGATTTCCGGCGCGAGCCGCCCGGCCTTGCGCTCCAGCAGCCGTTGCACCGCGGGCTGCAGGCGCAGGTACCAACGCACGCTGCCGAGCGCGATGGCGCGCACCGCGGCGCGTTCGGCCGACGGCGCGAGGTTCGCGAGCGCCGCATCGGCGGAGGCGCCCTGGGTTACCACGGCGGCAATGACGCGGGCGGCGCTCACGAGCACCGCGGTGCGGGCACCGCCTTCGGTCATTCGAATCGCCCGGCGCTGCAGTCCGGCGAGTTCATGAACTCGCGCGCCGTCACGATCTTGCGGCCGGCGCGCTGTAACTGCGTCACCCGCAATTCACCCGTACCGCAGGCGACCCGCAGGCTCTGGGCATCAGGACTGAGGCCGAGCCACTCGCCCGGCGCGCCAGCAACCGCTCCCGGCAATGCATAGGCGCCATGAATGCGCAGCGGCTCGCCTGCCAACACGGTTTGCGCCACCGGCCAGGAATTGAACGCGCGCACCTGCCGCGAGATCACCGCCGCCGCATTGCTCCAGCGGATGAGCGCCTCGGCCTTGGCGATTTTTTGCGCATAAGTAATCCCGCTGTCCGGCTGGGGCCGCGCCTCAAGCGTGCCGGACGCCAATCCCTCGAGGACCTCGGGCAGCGCTTGCGCGCCCAGTGCGGCGAGTATGTCGTGGAGCACCACACTGGTGTCGCGGTCACCGATGGTCACGCGGCGCGTCGCGAGCATGGCGCCGGTGTCCAGGCCCTCATCCATCTGCATGAGCGTGACACCGGTCTCGGCATCGCCGGCCAGGATCGCCCGCTGGATCGGGGCGGCGCCCCGCCACCTCGGCAAGAGCGAGCCGTGGATGTTGACGCAGCCCAGTCGCGGCAGCTGCAACACCGCGCGCGGCAGGATCTGGCCATAGGCCACGACCACCATGACATCAACGTTGAGCGCCGCGACGGCATCGAGGCCCGCCTGCTCGCGCAGGCTCGAGGGCTGAAGGACCGGCAGACCGTGAGCCTGGGCGAGCTGTTTGACGGGCCCGGCAGCGAGCTTTTGGCCGCGGCCTTGCGGCCGATCGGGCTGACTCAGCACGGCGACGACGTTGTGCCGGGAGGCCAGCAGTGCGGCGAGCGCGGGGACGGCGAACTGCGGCGTGCCGGCAAAGGCCACGCGCAGCGAGCGCAAGGTCGTCATTAGGGCAACCGGCGCGCGCTAGCGCGCGCCGGCACTGCGGGTCGCGCCGCTGCGATGCTGCGCCGCAACACGTTCCTTGCGCTCCTTGTCGAGCTTCTTGCGGATACGGTCACGCTTCAGATCAGACAGATAGTCGACGAACAGCTTGCCCTCGAGATGATCCATCTCATGCTGCACGCAGACGGCTACCACGCCCTCCAGCTCACGCTCGAATACCACGCCGGTACGGTCCTGGGCCCGTACCCGTATGCGCGCCGCGCGCTGCACGTCATCGAAGATGCCGGGCACGGACAGGCAGCCCTCCTCGGTCTTCGCCGCGCCCTCGCGCTCGAGAATCTCCGGATTGATGAATACCAGCGGCTGAGAGCGGTCCTCGGAGACGTCCATGACAATCAGCCGCCGGTGCACGTCCACCTGGGTGGCGGCGAGGCCAATACCCGGGGCCTCGTACATGGTTTCGAACAGATCATCGATCAGCTGTCCGAGGGCCGCGTCAAACTGCTCCACCGGCTGGGCGCGGGTGCGCAGGCGTGGATCCGGGTATTCCAGAATGGTTAGACGTGACATCAGTTTCATGCTCTAGTGTGGCGACTTTGCAAGTCCCACTTGTGGGCGCGTGATCCAGCGCACAAACTTGACAATACGTCGTGTGCCGAGCGCCGCAGCCGATTATAACAGCCGTGCTGCTGCCCCACCCCATGGTTGAGGAGGGGAGAATGACTTTCAACCACGCTTCCAGATCCGCATTGACCGTCACGCTTGTTGCCGCCGCGATTTCCATCAGCGGCTGCGCCTCGCTGTTCAGGCATTCCGCGCCTGTCGAGGAGCCGGTTGCCCCCGAGGAGACCGGCTCTACTGCTGCGGCCGCGCCTCAGCTGACGGCTACCGACGCCGCCATCCAGGCGAACGAGGCGGCAGGCCCCAGGGTCGAAGCGGCGCCCACGGCGACCGCGGACATGATCAAACCGACGGCACCGACGGAGTACACCGTCAAGCGCGGCGATACCCTGTGGGGTATCTCCAATGTGTTCCTGAAGAACCCCTGGCAGTGGCCGGAAATCTGGTACGTCAACCCGAAGATCAAGAACCCGCATCTGATCTACCCGGGCGATGTGCTGGTGCTGGCCTATGACAAGGGTGGCCACCCGCAGATCAGCATCGAGCAGCAAAGCGCCCTGCGGCTCGAACCGTCACTGCGCGTCTCGCCGCTCGATGAAGCCATTCCGACCATTCCGTATGCTTCGATCGCCGCTTTCCTGTCCCGGCCGGCGCTCCTGTCGAAGCAGGAAATCAAGGATGCACCCTACGTGCTGGCCTTTCCGGACGAGCATCAGGCTGCCGGCGATGACCAGATCGTTTACGCACGCGGCCTGGCCGGTTCGGCCGCCGGCGCGCGCTACACCGTCATTCATATTGGTGACCCCATCGTCGATCCGGAGAACGGCAAGACCCTCGGGTACGAAGGCGTCTATACCGCCACCGCGGTGGTACAGCGACCTGCGGCGGTCACCCGCACCGTGCTCGTCGATACCTCGCGCGAGACGCTGCGCGGCGACTGCATGCTGCCGGACGGCAGTGCCACACCGCTGAC